>ENA-UOOM01002249-UOOM01002249.1-fermentation-metagenome-genome-assembly--contig:-NODE-2249-length-16337-cov-19.768272_pt1 | contig 16337 bp, 13 predicted proteins | sample MGYA00245781_ERZ724031 | MGnify/ENA primary metagenome ERZ724031 (study PRJEB28704, sample SAMN03018317) | fermentation metagenome | biome: anthropogenic terrestrial biome; feature: soil... | reverse complement strand
TGTTTTGTTTTTTATCTTTTTGTAGTAAATAAATATTAACCATCCGGCCGTAAGCAACATAATCAGTAACGCGATGTAAGCGATAGTATCAGTGACTTTAATGCTTTGAGGTTCGAAACGGAATTCTACTGTATGTTTTCCAGTTGGAATAGGAAGTGCACGAAGTGTGTAATTGGCGCGAAGCATCTCAGCCGGTTGTCCATCGATGGTGATTTTCCATCCTTTGGGGTAATACACTTCGGAGAAAACGGCGAGTTCGTCTTTTTTTGCGTCAACGTTGTAAGTAATAAAATTGGAATCGTAACCGGCAAGCTGAATCGTTGACGAAGAATCGGCGGGAGTTATGTTGATGCCTTGCAAAATAGGTTCATACTTTTTGTCGGCAACGGCTTGTGTATGTAAATCGATAGTTGCCAGTGCGTCAATTTCTTCATCGGCATTGTTCACAAACTGAATATCATTTACAAACCAGGCATTTCCCATAGCATACGGATTTTCAACAGGAACGGTTCCACCTTGTGTGGGCATAATTACCCATTTGGTATTCAGCATATTCAGTACCTTGTATCCATCAGCATTCACAGTATCCATCGCCCCCTGTGTGTTGACAATATCTTGTTGCAATGCACCCATTTCTTTGGACAGATGTACATCGATCATATCTTGGTATCGTCTCAGTTTTGCCGCGTGATATCCGCCGATAACTTTGTGATAATAAGGCGTAACGCCATCGTTGAAAGTGCTGGTTGCCATATTGAGCACACGGTAATATTTTGTGGTATCCTGCAAAATAATTTCATCGGTTTGTGTTTTTGTAAACATCTGTTGCTGACTGGATTTTGGGGTGAAATCACCATCGTTGAGGTAACGTTTATTCACGCTCCACATGTCGATAAGGCACAACAACAATATTGCACTTACTGCCCATTCCGGTTTTATTTTTTTGTTGATAAGTAACCACAATAAAACAGTCCCTATAGCAATGATAAAAAAGCTTCTCCAGGCATCGGCAGTGAAAATTGAAACACGCATATCGGTTAGGTTGCCTATTACAGCTTGAACGTGTTCCGTCGGCAACGATTGCAGTTGCTGCATCTCGAAATTGGAGATATACGATGGGAAAAACAGTTTTGGTGCAAGGGCAAAAAGTAACGTAAATCCACCCGTGACACCTAAACTAATATACAGGTATTTCATGTTGTCTTTAAGTATTTCTGGCTTTTGGATAATTTCCTTTACTGCGAGCGCTGCCAGCAATGGAATAGTAAATTCTGCGACCACCAAAATAGACGAAACAGTTCGGAACTTATTATACATCGGAACATAATCAATAAAGAAATCGGTAAGCGGCATAAAATTTTTGCCCCACGATAGCAATATCGAGAAAATTGTTCCTGCCAGAAGTGCCCACTTCATGGGACCCTTTACGATAAAAAGTCCCAAAATAAACAACATCAACACAAAAGCACCCGCGTAAACCGGCCCAGATGTTCCGGGCTGATCGCCCCAATATTGCCCGATTTGCCGGTACAATTCGCGGTACTCAGGGCGCGCTTTTTCCATAGCTTTCGCATTTTCAGAAATCGGAACAGAGGCTCCGCCTTTGGTATTGGGAACAAGAAGCGTCCATGTTTCGCCAATGCCGTAACTCCACGCGGTTATATAATCGCGCTCCAGTCCGTTATCGGATTTGTTCTCAGCTCCGTGGTGAGATAATTCCGATTTTCCACGCATTGTTTCTTTCGAGTATTCGTAGGTATGATACAAATTGGACGAATTTGCCAGCACTCCAATCAGTCCGGCGACAACAACAACGGCTGTTGATTTCAAAAAATCGGTAAGTTTTTTCTCACGAATAGCTTCCACCAGAAAAGCAACAACTATAAAAAACATCAGAAAGAAAAAGTAATAACTCATCTGAATATGGTTCGCCGATATTTGGAATGCCACGAAAATCATGATAAGCAGTGCTCCCAATAAGTGTTTTTTTCGATATACATACACCAAACCTGCAATCGTTGGTGAAATATATGCCAACGTAATAAATTTCCAGATATGGCCTGCTGCGATAATTATGAAAAAGTACGATGAAAAGGCCCAAATTATTGCTCCCAGTGCGCTGATCAACGGCGATGCTTTAAATGCCCGCATCAGGATGTAAAAACCGAGCAACATGATGAATACCAGAAAAACATAATTCGGCAAAAAGAGTTGATACGCTTTTTTTGCTAAATCCAGCGGTTTACTGGAATCGTATGTGGGGCTCATCTGATACGATGGCATTCCGCCGAACATGGAGAGATTCCATCGGGTGCGTTCACCGTCGTGACGAGACATAAAATCTCGCTGTTCCTGTCCTTGTCCGATGGCGGCTAGCGAGTCGTGCTGTGTGATAACGCGACCGTCCATAACTGCCGGAGCAAAATAGATAAATGAGATAAGGATAAATGAGATGATTACGATTAAATCGGGCAAAAATTTCTTGAGTTCCTGGGAATTTTTCATCGTTATATTGCTTGTGAGTTTGTTATCGAAATTAATTTGTTTTGGGTGCTATTTTGAATTGTTATCGGAATTATTAGTAAGTATTTAACCTTGCTCCCGTCTATTGACGGGTATTTCCCTTTCATCAAAAGTGAAAATTTGCAGGCTGCAAATAGATATCAAAAGGTAAATATATTACCGGTGTGACTGTTACCTTTTGTTCCGACAAAATGCAAATTTACAAGATTATTCTCGTAAAACTACCTTTTATGGGCCGTAAATCGTTCTAATGTTTCCTTTCTCAAAATTTTATTAGATACTGAATAAACAAATTGCGGCATATAAAACAGTTCTTTTGGTATTTCGTATTTTTGTAAGTTGTATCGAAAGTTTTTCTTGAGTTCTGCTTCTTTTTCTGCAGAATATGGGTTAGATTCAATAATCAAAACAACCTTGTAACCGAGGGCTTTATCGGGAATGGATGTAATAAAAAAAGATGAATCAATTAGTGTTTCCAGTTTTTTTTCAATAGCTTCGGGGGAAACTTTTATTCCGCCCGAGTTTATTATCGTGTCTGCTCTACCTATCCATCTGAACGAATTGTCACTCGTGAGCTTTACTATGTCATTGGTTACGAACTCTGTGTCAGACAAGTGAGGAGCTGTTATTACAAGACATCCGCGTGAATCCTGACGGATCGTGACTCCATCAAGAGTCGTGAAATCTTCTGATTTTGTTTCTCCGTTAATACGTCGTAACGCAATGTGCGAAGCAGTCTCGGTCATTCCATATGTTTCGTAAAGTGCCACCGGGATTTTCTGTGCCACCTTTTCGAGGTGCAATCCAACGCTTCCACCACCCACGATGCAATTTTTTATCGGAGTTTTTCCCATACTCATTATTGAGTTTTGCAACTGATAAGGAGTAATGGCAACAAAATCGATTTGGGAGCGTAGCCTTGTAAAAGGATTAGCTGCCGGCTTGGTAGTAATAAGATTGAATTTACCTTCAATTGCCCGTACCAACATCATTTTTCCAGCAATATGCGAAGCAGGTAAACACAGCAATGCTGTTTTGGATTCATCCATTCCGAAAAAACGGTTGGTTATCCTGGCAGAATTACGCATAGCGGTTTTCGATAACAAAATCTCCTTGGGTACACCTGTGGAACCGGATGTGTGTAACACAACCGTAGCTGAGTTATTAAACCACTCACTCAGAAAATGAAAGATATCTTTTTCCCAATCTTCACAAGTTTGTAAAGTTTGTTCTGTTTTTTCAACATCGTATAATAGATCGTTTAATTTTATATGCATTTTCTCATTTATAAAACAGAACTCAAATCCCAATTGCGATGTATGTCATAAAACAATTGTGCATTTTTTATTTCGAGGGGTGAGGGAATGTTATTTTTGTAAAGCAAGCCTGTACCCAGTCCTTGCGGTAGTGTTGTCTGAAGCGATGCAGTCCATTGTGCGATGGCATTTAGTCCTATATTGCTCTCCAATGCCGATGTTATCCACCATCCTATGTCCCTTTTCTTGGCTAATGCTATCCATTGTTCTGCAACGGTGAAACCGCCTATTAAAGATGGTTTAAGGATGATAAAATGTGGTTTTACCTGTTCGAGCAGGGTTTTATTGGGTAATATGCCTATTAATTCTTCGTCCAGAGCAATGGGGATAGGCGATTTCTCACAAATTACGGCCATTTCTTCCCATTGGAGAGGTTTTATAGGCTGCTCGACTGAATGGATGTGGTATTCTGAAAAAAGCTTTAGATTTTCTAATGCATTTCTCGGACTGAAGCCGCCATTAGTATCCAACCTGATTTCAATATCGCTGGGCGAAAACTCTTTTCTTATATCAGTCAGTAGGGTAAGCTCAGTTTCCAGCTCCAAAGCGCCTACTTTTATTTTTATGCATCGATATCCTGCATCTATTTTTTCGCGAATCTGTTTTCGCATAAATTCCTTGCTTCCCATCCACACCAATCCGTTTATGGGAATTCCGGTTTTTCCTTCCGAAAACGAGCTCTTAAATAATCGGTGTAAACCTCCTTGTTTTAAGTCTATTGCAGCAGTCTCCAGCCCAAAAGCGATGGATGGAAATTCCGATAGTCTTATTTGTGTTATGTTTTTCCCCTGATCGATATCGGAACAGAGTTGTTTGAGCGCCTGTTCGTAATGGTGTGGCGGATCTATACTGAGCCCCGGTATTGTAGAGCATTCACCTATTCCCATCATTCCGTTTTCTTCCAATATCAAAAAGGATGAAGATTTACTATACAAAACCCCACGCGATGTACCCGCCGGAAATTTAAACCGGAAGTCAATAGTGGTGTAACGGGCTCTCAACATAGTTCTTTGTTTGAACGAAATTTACGGCAATTTAGGATATTTCCCAAAATCGGGTTTGCGTTTTTCCAGGAACGCTCGTTTTCCTTCATGAGCTTCTTCCGTCATATAGTAGAGCATTGTAGCATTTCCGGCAAGTTCCTGAATACCTGCTTGTCCGTCTAGTTCGGCATTCAATCCGGCCTTAATCATTCGCAAAGCCAATGGGCTGTGATTCATCATTTCCTTACACCATTTCACGGTTTCGTTTTCTAACTCTTCAGAAGGTACAACCGTGTTTACTATTCCCATATCCAAAGCTTCCCGAGCAGAATATTGACGACAGAGAAACCAGATTTCACGAGCCTTTTTCTGGCCGACAACGCGAGCCAGATATGAAGAACCGAATCCGGCATCAAAGCTTCCTACACGCGGACCGGTTTGGCCAAAGATAGCGTTTTCCGAAGCGATGGAAAGATCACATACAACGTGCAACACATGGCCACCGCCGATAGCATATCCATTTACCATTGCTACAACAGGCTTTGGAATGCTGCGGATAGCTTTCTGCAAGTCCAGCACATTCAGACGCGGAACGCCGTCTTTACCGATGTATCCGGCAATATTTTTTACATTTTGGTCGCCGCCGGCGCAAAAAGCCTTGTCGCCTTCACCGGTAATGACCACTACGGATACGTCGTTGCTCTCGCGGCAGTAAACCATCGCTTGCAGCATTTCCTGAATGGTGTCGGGTGTAAATGCATTGCGGTATCGCGGACGATTGATAGTGATTTTTGCGATTCCTTCGAAATATTCAAACTTTATTTCTTCAAACTCTTTTATAGTTGTCCAGGTCCTCATATTTTTTTGTTTTTATTACGTGTTTTGGGTTTCGAGCTTTATGTTTCTGAAATATTCGCGATATGCTTCTGTATTGGCATCGCTATCTGTAAATATTTCTAATATCATAGCTTTTGTTGAATTGAAAAGTACGTCGAGTTTTGATGATAATTCTTCTGTGCCGGAACACGAAAGATAATCAATTCCATAAGCATCAGCTAACGATTTTATTTTTGTATTATGTGGAGTTGTGAATAGCTCCAGACAGTTATCCATCAATTGTTTATCGCCGATGAACCGGAAAATATTACCACCGTTATTATTCATTACAATGATCTTTAAGTTGTTAGACACATGGTTGTGCCACAGTCCGTTAGCTCCGTATATGAATGAAAGGTCACCCGTGAGAAAAACCGTTGGTTTATCGGACAATAAAGCGTAGCCGGCTGCTGTAGCCAAACTACCATCAATTCCCGAAACACCCCTATTGCAGAGATAAGTAATACCGGGTTGTGCCGGAAAAAGCTGCGTCCATCTTACCGAAGTACTGTTGGCTAATTGTAAAACGGATTTTTGTGGTATTTGTTCTAAAACAGCCTTGGTTACTGTCATATCCGACAACGATGGGATATCAACAAATGATCGGTGTTGCTTTTCAATAACACTAACCTCTGACAGGTACATATTTGCGAAGTTGCTTCCGGTTTCAATGTAAGGCATCAAAGGCAGCACATCAATTGCTTTTACCGGTAATATGGAGGTAAGGCTGTAGTAAGTATCGGCATATGGCATTGTTGATTCGATCTGCCATTGCTCTGCTGCCGGATGTTTTCGTAAAAACATTTTCAATTGTTTACAGATAACTGAATTTCCTATCGTAATAAGTAAATCCGGAGCAAATTCGCTGTTATCTGTTTTATTGTTTATTCTTGAAAATAGCGATTCCGGTTGCGTGACAACGTAATCCCCGGATATGTTGGATAAGTTTTCAGCTATCACCACCACATCCGATTGTTTAGATAATTTATCAGCTAATTCAGTCATCGCTTCGCTTTTCGGAAAAATGCCGAAAACAATAAGCTTACGTTTATGACGGACCCAATCGGTTTGTAGTTGTTGCAGCTGAGCATCTTCTATCTTTGCCGTAATGTCAGTTGTTTTAATTATTTTGGGATGGCTGTGTGTTTCCGGGAGTGCTACGTAAACAGGTTCCCGCAAAGGCACATTGATGTGTACCGGCCCTTGCGGATAGGTGAGTGCAGTATTGATGGCCTGAGCAACCTGTCTGTCTGAAAACCTTAAATCGGTTTCCGAAACGGTTTCCGTGGGAATTGTAAAAGATGCCTTTATGTAATTGGCAAAAATATTATCCTGCCGCAAGGTTTGTCCGTCTGTTTGGTCTATCATTTCCTGCGGACGGTCCGCCGTAAATATAAGCAGAGGCAGGTGCTGATAGTATGCTTCGGATATCGCCGGTGCATAATTGAGAACGGCAGTTCCTGATGTACAAACAAGTGCAACCGGGTGACTGCTCTGTTGCACCATCCCAAGTGCAAAATATGCAGCCGATCTTTCATCGGTAATACTCAGACAATCAATTTCACCGTGTCCGGCAAAAGCAAAAATAAGCGGAGCATTACGTGATCCCGGTGAAATTACGGCTTTTTGTACACCATAGCGATCACATATTTCAGGAATATTTTTTATTCCTTGTCGAAAATGAAAATCCATTTTAAGAATTTATTCAAGTAAATGATAAAACTACTACAACATTTTAATTAGATAAGCCCTGCGGCCATTGTGTCCGACTTATGGCGTTTCAACGCCACGACTCCAGATAAATATCAGGATAAGAACGAAGTTCGTATATCATTTCGTTCAAAACAAAATCAATCTTACAAGCACTATCAATTTAAAATGCTGCAACAAATAATTCAACGAACTTAATGTTTCTCCAGCCTATTTTCTCAAAAAAACAGATGCAGAGTTTCTGAGAACAAAAATAACAACAATATTTTATTCTCCCGATATTTTTCAGAATCTCGTTGTTTTACCTTAGACGAATAGATCGTCCACGTCCCGATAATTATCGAGGGAGAATATCGCCCATTCGGGCGGACTCGCATTAGCTTTTAGCTTATTATTGATCAGTTCATCTCTTTGCTAAAGCCAATAGCTAATAGCCGGTAACTTGTACATAGTTGCAACAGTTATCGATTAATAGAGAAATCGATTACGTTTTGTATGGTTTTCATTTTGTTTTCGGTTTCACTCCACTCGTCTGTGGCGACGGAAGATGAGGTGATTCCCGCACCAGCGTATAGGACATATGATTTACCGAGCAGTTCAACGCAACGTAAATTTACGTAAAGGTTGGTTTGTTGGTTGATGTTTACCGGCCCCAAAAATCCACAATAATACTTGCGGTTATGCCGTTCGTTTTCCAAAATAAAATTGCACGCTTCTTGTTTTGGAAATCCACCGGTAGCGGGAGTGGGATGAAGTGATTTCAACAAATTATCGGTTTGTTGCCCGTTTATGGGTAATGAGAACTCGAAAGTTGTTTGCAAATGAATCAATTGTCCGGCCTGTATGTTGTGCGGTACTGACCTTTTATAATCGCTTATACCACTTTCTTTGAGGATAGTTTCAATAAAATCGGATACAATTTTCTGTTCTTCCTGCTCTTTTTCTTTCCAGGTGTACTCTTCCACCGGTTTTTCCATTTTGTATTGTGTTCCGGCCAACGATACTGTCTTTGCCGTGTTGTTTTCACTTTCTATCGTCAGTAACAGTTCGGGTGTGGCGCCGGACCAGCGGCCTGCTTCAGGTATCTGAAAGAGGTAAGTCATAGCTGTAGGGTACTTTTCTGAAAGATTACAGAAAAACACTTCGGTTTGAAAATTCTCAGTCGTTTTCGCCACTTTTATTCTGGAAATTACAACTTTGTCTACCTGCTTGGTTTTTACAAGGGAGATGACTTCCGTTACATTCGAGATGAACTCTTCGCTTGATGTCGTAACCGGTGTGGATCGAATTATCTCTTCTAACCTCTTAAAATTGTCACATCGATTTATTTTTGAGAAAATTTCATCGTCAAAGTCATTGTTTTTCAAAATTATATCGGGAGATATGAAAAAAGCACTGTCTCCTTTGGTATCGCTGAAAGGAATAATGATAAATCCCTGTTTTTCTCTAACTTGTTCCAAAGATGATATACGCTCCGGGTTCGACAATTGTATAAATGTATAGATATCCGGAGTGTTTGGCAACCGATACGAAACAAATGGGATATTTTTATCCAACAAAATGCGAAGAAGTGTTTTCAGTTTGGTGCTTCTACCGATTAGCGTGTTCATCAGGCGTTATTTTCTTTGCGTTTTACAGGTAATATGGAGTTGGTCAGGCGGCAAATTGAAAGTAACTTTCCGTTTTTGTCTTCGATTCTGATTTCCCACACGTGTTTGTTTTTTCCTTGATAAACGAGTGTACCTGTGGCTTGTACTTTGTTTTCATTGGTTGACGCCACATGACTGCCGGAAATTTCAACCCCCAACACCGTAAAATCCTTGTCTATTACGGCGAGAGAACCCGCACTGCCAACGGTTTCGGCAAGCGCCATTGAAGCTCCTCCGTGCAGGCGTTTCATGGGTTGTATGGTTCTGTTGTCAACAGGCATAGTTGCAACGATATAGTTTTCTCCTATTTCGGTAAACTCTATGCCAAGATGGTCTATCATTGTATCCTTGCAAATATTGTTAAGCGTCTTTAAATCCATATTTTGGTGGTTTTTGGAGTCCTGAGTTGAGAATAGCTTTTGTTGTCTGCGATTAAATCTGGAATTACGGGTTGCAAAATACAAATTTACAGAATAAACCCGATAAGCTGCAAATAAAAACAGCGAAACTAAATTTGTTTCGCTGTTTTTGTGAGTTTTATCTATCCTGAATTGTCAGAATCTTTTACCAATCCCGCCAAGGTATATTTCTGTTATCCAATCTTTTCTCGATCTAACTTCCATCCGGCAGCCAAGCCTATACTGGAAGCATAAGAATAGTCTTCTTTAGCTAAATGGTTGTCCCTAAATTTAATTTCAATTCATTTTTTAGAGAATATTTGCTTGCTCCGATTCTGTTTCCGTCTGCCAAAATACAGATAAACAGGTTATTGATATTATAATAAGAATGACTGCCTTTTCACAAAATTCCATCAAAATCGTTTACCGATGGATATGCCAACACGGGGATAAGCTTCTGCGTCAGCATAGTCATTGTTGATGAAATTCCGTCCGGCACCACCGTAAATTTCACCAATCCAATTGTTTTTTGAGAGATATTTCCATCCCAGCGCGAATCCAAATCCTGCACCGGTTATGGATTTTTTATTGTCATATTCATTCCCTCCCGGATGAGAATAAGTTTCCATTACTCGTGAATATACAGCACTGTTTGCTTCAATAAAAAATCCGGCGCCGGATTTATCCATTGATTTGTTGTTACCACCGAAAAACCAACGGAAATAGGGAGTAAACATAATTTGATACGGGTTTATGTCTGTGTCAAGACTTGCCAATACGGATGCACCTATGCTGATGTCTGTATTTAAAATTCGTTCATACGAGATTTCAGGAGATGATCCAAAAATGGTCATGGGTAAATTCAATTTTATTTCATTTACCGGAATATCTCTTGATATTTTCCAACCCAACACACGATGTGCCCGTTGTGCAAATAAAGATGTGCTGCCTAAAAGCAGAACTGATAGTAAGAGTGTAAGTTTTTTCATAAATATTGCGTTTTTAGTTCGTAATTGATCTTACATACTCTATAGATGCAAAAACGGAAAAAACGCTGCACCGGATTGTGTTAAGAAAATGAAAAAAGCCTGAAGAATGTTGCGCAATGCAGCTTTCTTCAATAAGTGAACAAGATTCACGGCAATTATGCGTTAAAAGAATTTTAACTGATCTGACTTCCCGGTAATACTTCTTTCGATGGTTCAATCAGCGATAACGAACCATCGGCATTTTCTGCCGATAGAATCATCCCTTCGCTCATAATTCCGCGCAACTTTCGCGGTTCGAGATTGGCGATAAAGCAAACCTGTTTGCCTACCAACTCTTCTGGATTTGGATAATAGGCGGCGATTCCCGACAGGATAGTTCGTTTGTTGAGGCCATCGTCGAGCAGGAATCGAAGCAATTTATCTGCCTTCGGCACTTTTTCGCATTCCAGAACGGTTCCCACACGGATATCGAGTTTACCGAAATCGTCGTAAACGATGCTGTCTTTTATAGGTTTGGCTTTGTAGGTTTGTTGTTCGTTTGCCTCTTTGGTAGCATGAAGTTTTTCTACCTGTTTATCAATTGCTTCGTCTTCAATTTTTTCGAAAAGGAGTTCCGCTTTGCCTAATTCGTGCCCTTCGGGCAAAAGTTCAAAACTACCCAGTTTTTCCCAATCGAATTTATCGGCATTGATGAATGAGTAGATTTTTTTAGCGGAAAAAGGTAAAAACGGTTCGCTCACGATGGCCAGGTTGGCCACCATTTGCAGCGACAAGTTTAAGATTGTGGCTGTACGGTTCATATCTGTTTTAGCCGTTTTCCACGGTTCGGTGTCTGCCAGATATTTGTTGCCGATGCGGGCAAGAATCATTGCCTCTTTTTGCGCTTCGCGGAAATGGTACGTTTCGAGATTATATTCAACCGCTTGTTTCACTTTTTGCGCTTCGGCAATGGTTTCGCGGTCGTAATCGGTGAGTTCACCAATAGCTGGCACGTAATTGTCGAAATATTTTTGCGTGAGCACCAGCGCACGATTGATGAAATTTCCGAGAACTGCAACTAACTCGTTGTTATTTCGCGCCTGAAAATCTTTCCACGTGAAATCGTTGTCTTTGGTTTCGGGTGCGTTTGCTGTGAGCGCGTAGCGCAATACATCCTGTTTACCGGGAAACTCTTCCAGATACTCGTGCAGCCACACGGCCCAGTTACGTGAGGTAGATATTTTATCGTTTTCGAGGTTTAAAAATTCGTTTGCAGGAACGTTTTCGGGCAAAATATAGGAGCCTTCGGCTTTGAGCATAGCCGGAAAAACAATGCAGTGGAAAACAATATTGTCCTTCCCGATGAAATGGACAAGTTTGGTTTCTTCGTCTTTCCACCATTTTTCCCAATCGTTGGGTAACAACTCTTTGGTATTTGAAATATAACCGATAGGCGCGTCAAACCATACGTAAAGCACTTTTCCCTCTGCATCCTCCAGCGGAACAGGAATTCCCCAATCCAGATCGCGGCTCACGGCACGCGGTTGCAAACCCAGGTCGAGCCACGATTTGCACTGCCCGTAAACGTTCGATTTCCACTCTTTATGGTCTTCCAGAATCCACTGGTGAAGCCACGCTTCATGTTCATTAAGCGGTAAATACCAGTGTTTGGTTTTTCGCATCACGGGCACACTTCCACTCAAAGCCGATTTCGGGTTGATCAAATCTGTCGGGCTAAGCGATGTTCCGCACTGCTCGCACTGGTCGCCGTAGGCGCGTTCGTTACTGCAATGTGGACAAGTTCCGGTAATATATCGGTCGGCAAGGAATTGACCGGCTTCTTCGTCGTAATATTGCTCACTCTCGATTTCCTGAAATCCGCCGTTTTCGTATATTTTCAGAAAAATATCCGATGCTGTTTTTCTGTGAATATCGGATGTGGTACGTGAATAGACATCGAACGAAATTCCAAATTCTTCAAACGATTTTTTGATTAATTCGTGATACCTGTCCACGATATTCTGAGGCGTTACGCCTTCTTTCCGTGCGCGAATTGTGATGGGAATACCGTGCTCGTCTGAGCCTCCAACGAAAAGAATTTCTTCGCCTTTCAGGCGTAAATATCGGGCGTAAATATCTGCGGGAACATATACTCCGGCCAGGTGTCCGATGTGAACCGGCCCGTTGGCATACGGCAATGCTGATGTGATGAGTGTGCGTTTAAATTGTTTTGACATAAATCGAGTTGCAATTCAAAAAAGTAGAGACGCAATGCAGTGCGTCCGTACAGAAAATTAAGGTGCAAAGTTAGTAAAATTTACAGGATATGTAAGGTTGAGGCTGTCATTTGTTTCGCAACAAAGAAATCTTACTTTATTCCAGCCATTTCCTGAAATCAGCAGAACGGGATATACTTACCAATGCATCAGAATCGTTTTCGGGCTTAGGGTTCAGATCCACTTTGATGCGCGAGCGGGAATAAGCAGTCATGTTTGCGATGGCTCTAATATGAATAATCATTTTCCGATTGATGCGAAAAAATAATTTTGGATCGAGCCGGGTTTCTAAATTGTCGAGCGAAAAGTCCATCGGATACGATTTGTTTTGAAACGTTTTTAAGAAAACGCTTTTCTCCAAGGCATAAAAGTATGCGATTTCGGAAGTTTCAATACGCTTTATCTTTTCGCCTATTTGTATCACAAAATTTTCTTTATACTTTGCTTCTTTTCCATGTATAAACTGTAACAATGCGTCGATATCGATATTGAAAGCAGACCGCAAATTGTTGTATTTTGTGATACTTTCCGACAGTTCCGCTTTGCTTATAGGCTTTAACAGGTACGATATGCTGTTTACTTTAAATGCTTTCAACGCATATTCGTCATATGCTGTTGTGAAAATAATAGGCGTTTTTACATCTACTTTTTCGAAAATTGTGAAACTAACGCCGTCCGAAAGCTGTATGTCGAGAAAAATCAAATCGACAGTATTTTTCGATAACCATTGAATGCTCTGCTGCACGGAATCAATTTTTGCCATGATTTGCACATCGGGTTCAATCTCCATGAGCATTTGCTCCAGCCGGTCAGCTGCAATTTTTTCGTCTTCAATAATCAGCACTTTCATCTTTTTCTGCATTTAACAAGGGTAATCTGGCAATATATTGGTCATTTTCTATCAGAAAAACTGGAGTTTTATCAGAAATCATCAAATAACGTTTGATTAAATTTCTTTGTCCTAATTTCCCTGATTTATATTGTGAAATTTTTGGTCGCAAATTGTTTTTTACAATAATTTCGTCGTTTTCGCTGTATATTTCAATCAATAAATTATTTGACTGATTCACAGTATTATGCTTGAGTGAATTCTCCAAAAGGATCTGTAAAGACAATGGAGGAAGTTCCAAGGATAAATAATCCGAATTTACTGAAACGACATAACTTAGGTTATCACCATACCTGATTTTTTGGAGGAAAAGATAGGATTTAGCAAACTCCAACTCGCGACTAAGTTCAACCACAGGTTTGTCGATGGTTTCAAGAATATACCGGTAAACTTGCGAAAGTTTTTCGATAAATAGCTGAGCCTTTGTTATGTCTGAGTTCATCAATGCAGACAATACGTTTAAGCTGTTGAACAGGAAATGCGGTTCGAGCTGGCTTTTCAAAACTTCAAATTTTATTTCAGATAATTCCTTTTCAAGCAGTTGAGCTTTCAATCTGGCCTTTTGACCTTCGTTGTAATAAATATACGCTTCCAGAACAGCCAGTGCGATGAGATTAATAACAAATAGAATCTGAGTATTTCCCGTGAATAATTTAACAAAAGCCATTTCACCGGAATTAATCAGATAAGAAACACCCGAAAAAATAGCGGACAGGACAACAGCAAAAACAACAGAGTAAGTCAACAATAACAGAACGCGTTGTACGCTCTTTTCCTTCCATTTAAATGTTTTGTTCAGGTATTGAATCATTATAAGATTGAGGTAAACTATCAGGAATGTAGAAATGATGGATATTATTACCCCTTGAGCAAAACTATTGATGAAATCTGCAAAGCTGTGTTGAACATAAAATCCGTTGAAATGATTGTATGTGATGATAACGATCTGAAAAATGAGACTTACAAAAACAGCCAGTCTTATGATAATGCGGAAAGGAAATAGTGTATGTAGTTCTTTGAAAAGCATGATGTTGATTGATTTGCAAATATAGAGTTAAAACGGGACAAAAACAGAAACAGCAGCGGGAATTTTCCACTGCTGTTTAGTAATTCTTTAAAACTCGTAGAGAATACCCACACGTAATGAAATGTAATTCTGCCGGAGTGCGCGAACATTGCTGTCAAAATTGAGGTCGCGCTTCAATGAATTAAATTTTACACCCGGAGTCAGATGAAAATTCTTCCCTAACGGTATATTCAGTCCTGCCGCAAGCTGATATCCCCAGCCGTGGCCTGTGTCGCCAATGATGTCTCCCTGCGGATTATTTTCTACTTCGAGATGATTATACAACGCTGCGCCTCGCACGTAGTAACTTAGCGGAGTGCATCCAAGTGGATGTTTCCACTCCAATCCCATTATATAACCCGTTTCTTCAAAATCAATTTCTTTTCCGGCAAAGGATTCATCGGCCGATAATTGATTCCAGCCCCAACCTCCATATAATCCCAAATGAGGCATAAAGTTGTAATGAAGAAGGATTTCCCCGCCTAATCCTGTGTTGAGTTTAGCGTATGCCATTTTCGAAGTTGGAAAAGACACGCCAGCGTTCATTTCCACTCCGAAATTTTTGTACGGTTCATTGCTGCACACACTTTGTGCAAAAATATTTGATGATGTTACAATCATCACTACGACTAAGAAAAATACATTTGTTTTCATTTTTTGATGTTTTAAAAAATTAGTACTCAAGTTGATGATGCAAATGTATGTCATAGCGGATATCACCAAAAATAACAGTTGACGAACATGCAGATTTAGCAGTCAGCTGTGTTTATTTTGAAGATAAATGAATTTAGGCTGCTTTCTGAAACAAGAACAGTCATTAAGCGTTATAAAAAGAAAAAGTTTATGGATTTCAATATAAAAAGCAAAGTAGCCATCGTTGGCGGAAGCAGCAAGGGATTGGGTAAAGCATGCACTATTGCGTTAGCAAAAGAAGGAGTGAATATTGTGTTGTGTGCCCGAAACGAAGAAGCGTTGCAGAAAACCAGAACCGAAATTGAATCGTTGGGTGTTGAAGTGTTGGCTTTATCGGCGGATATGGCTTCTGCCGAAGATAATCAGCGGATTATAGATGAAACCATTCGGAAATTCGGAAGAATTGATATTTTAGTCAATAATTCCGGAGGTCCCAAACCGGGCACTTTTCGCGATATTTCCATGGAGGATCTGGATGAAGCGTACAATTCCGTGCTGAAATACAATATAAGGATGATTAAGGGCTGTTTGCCTTATATGGAAAAGAACGGGTGGGGCAGGATCGTGAATATTACTTCCATTACCGTGAAAGAACCGGCGCCGAATATGGTATTATCGAATATTTTTCGTTCCGCAGTGGTGAGTTTTGCCAAAACCATCAGCAAAGAACTGATCGCGAAAGGAATTACCATAAACAACGTGGCTCCCGGGTATTTTAAAACCGATCGCGTAACTCAATTAATGCAAGCCCGTTCCCAAGCCGAAGGTATTTCTATGGAAGAATACGAACAACAAGCCATTCAGGATTTCCCACACAAACGCTATATGGATCCCCAAGAATTGGGCGATTTGGTATGTTATTTATGCTCCGAACAAGCGAAATCGATTACCGGAACTACGATTCAGGTGGATGGAGGATTGGTGAGTGGGGTGGTGTAATGAACCGATGTTATTTGATGTTTTTAAGTTTCAAATATTAATGTTTTCTTT
>ENA-UOOM01002248-UOOM01002248.1-fermentation-metagenome-genome-assembly--contig:-NODE-2248-length-16342-cov-6.144655_pt1 | contig 16342 bp, 14 predicted proteins | sample MGYA00245781_ERZ724031 | MGnify/ENA primary metagenome ERZ724031 (study PRJEB28704, sample SAMN03018317) | fermentation metagenome | biome: anthropogenic terrestrial biome; feature: soil; material... | reverse complement strand
ACGGTTTCCGAGTTCGAAAAAAGCGACGGGCAGATGCAAATGCCCGTCGCGGTTGCCTTTCTTAATGGAGGTATCTGTACAGGGTGCTCTTGGAGATGCCCGTCGACTCGCAGATCTCCCCGATGCTGAAGCTGCCTGACTCGTACATCTTCCGGGCGGTGTCCACCTTTGACCGATCCGCTCGGGGCCTTCCTCCCTTGCGCCCGCGCGCCCTCGCGGCCTTCAGTCCGTCTTTGGTTCGCTCTGCGATGATGTCCCGTTCAAGCTCGGCAATAGACGCCATGACCTTGAAGAAGAACCTGCCCATCGGCGTGCTGGTGTCGATGGAATCGCCCAGGGAGACGAAGTCGACTCCCATCCCGTCGAACTTCTCGGAAAGCTCTATCAGGTGCTTCGTGGACCGGGAGATGCGGTCGAGTTTCACCACGACGACCTGGTCGCCCTCTCGGAGCATCGCCAGCATCGCAGCAAGCTGGGGGCGGTCGTCTTTCATGCCGGACGCCTTCTCCCTGAAGATCTTTTCGCATCCGTAGTTCTTGAGAGCGTCTTCCTGTCGGTCGAGTCGTTGGTCTTCCGTGGAGACGCGCGCGTAGCCTATCTTCATCACTAGGCTCCTACATGAACCTGAATGCGATCTTTGCTATTGCACGTATCGCGGAGAAGAACAGCCTCAACAATTTCATTCCTCTTCCTCCTCTGGTTCCGACGCTTTCCTTTCCATCTCGGCTGCCGCTTCGAACGCTTCGGGTGCGAAGCCTATGCGCTCGCAGAGACCCGTCTGGTCGTTTTCGTCGTCATTGCCGCGCTCCGAGGCCTTGGCGTACTCGTACGTGGCCACGGCTTTTGGGACCAGCGTGTAGGCGAGGTCGGATTGGGTCTCCAGCTTGAGGCAATCCACGAACTGGCCGCCGATCCTCGCTATCGCATCGGCCCCGTCGACGGTGACGCGCTGCAGCGTCTTCAGATCCTCCGAATCGGCGAGGATGCAGCAGCATGCGTCGCGGCGCGGCGCTATGGGAAGTCCCCTCGGGCCGTTTTCGACAGCGCCGCTGCGGTCGATCTCGTAGTAGTAGATGTCAAGCCAGAGGGAAGGGCCGCGCCGCGCGTCCCTCATGTCGAGCGCGTAGTTGGTGAGGACGTTTCCGGGGAAGACCGTTGCATCGGTCATCGTCTGGGAGTCGAACACGTCGACCCTGCCGGTGCTGTAGTAGGTTTTAACGACCATGCTGCCTCCTGCGTTCTCGGTCTTGCCTTCTCCGAGCCTGCTGCTGGGCAGTGCGGGCCTTCTCATGACGGTCCTCGCCCTGCCACGGCTTCGCGTCCCAGGGCTTCCTTTCCCCGGGCCGTGTAGCCGGCTCTCGCCTTGGCGTTCGGGACGGCGATGCCTTCTCGGGCAGCACGCTCGACTCGAATGCGTATTCGATCGCCCTCTCCAGCTCTGCCACGTGTTGAGGCTCTCCCTTTGCCCGGGCGGAGCCTAGCGCCCCGGCCAGCTCCTCGATGCTACGGGAACCAGTCTTCGCGCAGGCTTCCACCAGGTTCGAGAGCTCGCGCAGCTCTCCGAGGTCGCCTATCTCTGTCGCCGATCTCGCGATTTCCGCAATCTCGCGCGCGGTCTTGTTCGAGAGCCTTCCCGCTGGTCCTTGGGCGAAAGATTCCTGTATGGCCTGCTTGCCGAAGGAAAGCCCCAGTTTTTCGCCGCTAACGCGTCTCGTCGGATGATCGGCGAGCGAGTAGAGCCAGTCGCGGCGGCGAGCTTTGGGCGAGTTCTCGGTTACATTGACGCCCATGCTATCGAGCATGCTCTTGAACTCCTGTTCAGAGGTCGCGATGCCCTTGGCCAAAGCGACCCTGGTGCGAATGTCGCCGACCCATGAGTATTCGCCTTTGGCCTCGATCTCGGCCTCCGCCTTGCGCTTGTAGACGCGCTGCTTCGTGCGGGGGCGGTAGCGCTTCTCGTTCCGGCTCTCGTCCGGCGGGTTCTCTCGTGCGTCCTCGAAGAACGAGAGGCCCATCTCCCTTGCCAGCTCTTGGGCGGCCTTTTTCAACGCACGGGGGTTGTCCTCCTGCAGGCGCTTGCCGGTGGCCAGGTTCACGTTGTTCACGACCACATGGGCGTGGAGCACGTGCGCGGCGTTGTCGTCGTGGTAGACGATCGCCGCCTCGTAGTCCGGAAAGCAACGCTTCGCCCATGCCGTGGCGAGCCGACGCAGGCTCTGAAGATCGAGGTCATCGGACGGGTCGGGCGAGAAGATGTAGTGCTTGAACGTCCGCGCCCTCTTGCCGCCCCAGCCGGAGTCCGTTCCGTAATCCCGCCGTGTGCGGTCCATTGCGGCGGACCAGTCGAAATCTCCGTACACGGGCAGCTCACCGAGGTTCCCCTGCAGGACGGGCGCGTCCAGGTTCAGGTAGTCGACCGCGAGCGCGCGGCCGTTCCGCTGTAGGTAGCTCCTGATGGCGCCCGTGCCCGTGTGCCCGGCGATGAACTTCACGTAGGGCATGGCGAACCTCTAGACGACGGCGTAGTAGCAGTCGGAGATCTTGGAAAAATCGCCGCGCAGCCCGTCGACCCCCCGGTTCATGTCCGCGACCTTCTCCTCGATCACGTCGAGCCTCTCAACGCAGTCGCTGTAATCGACCCTGCCGCGAACCATGTAGTAGGCAAGCGAGTTCAGGGCATGGCACGCCTGGTTGTAGTGGTAGCCCCAGCGGCGCATCTCGCGCGCGATCCTGGGCACCGAGTCGGAGTCGAGGACCACCACCGTCTTGAGGTCCCCGTCGGCCGGCACCGTGGTGACCGGCAGCTGGATCAGGGCGCGGGTCACGCCCGAGACGGTCATGCGGCTGCGCCTGGCGACCGCGTCGAGCCTCTCCCTCTCTTGGGGGGTCACCCGCACGTGGATGTAGCTGGTCTTGTCGTTCATGAACGCTCCTTCGCATATGTCGCGCGTCGAGCGCGAGCCTATAGGGGCGCGGGGCATCCCCCGCAGGCAGGGCGGAGCCGCGAGGCATCGCCCTGCCGTGGCAGCCAAATCCCGCGGAGCCGCCTTGAGCCCCTCAACAGCTCGAGGCGGGTGGAAGTCCCCGCAGGATGAGGCTGCAAGCTCTATTGGGCGGCGGTTTGTGCCACACAATAGGTAGCTTGCTACCAGCCCAGATACTACCACAAACAGCACGATAATGTGCTGTTGTATGTTCAGGACTTATCTAATTGTTCAAATGCGCGTGATAGAATGAATTGCAAATGTATTGCATTTTGAATCATCGGAAGGCCGGCAGATGAAGTACTCAGACCTCGTCGAAAACGGAGCGAACGACACCTATAAACAGGAGTTCCTTGTGGGAGGCGACACAGCTGCCATCACAATCAGAATTCCGAAAAACCTGCGCGACGCAGGCAAGGAGGCAGCTGCGCTCAGAGGCATGAGCTTCAGCGCATTCGTCCGGATGTGTATGATCGACGAGCTCGTCAAGAAGGAACGATAACCGGTGAAAATCGATAAGCCGAATTTCACCAGCTCGGGTTTCATCGAGAGCTTCGACTCGCGCTACCCGACCTGCATCTTCGAGACGCTGCTAAAGGACCGCACCACCGGCCGTAACATCATCTGGGCGGATGACGAGTACGAAGCACTCGGAGACGGTTACATGGGCGACGATGAAATTACCATCGAGAAAATAACCGGTCTATCATCTGGTGTAATCAAGCCACGCATAGCCAAGGAGCAGGAGCACCAGTCCAAAAGGACCAGGACAAGAGCTGAGGTCTTTACGCCTTCATGGCTTTGTAATCGTATGAATAACGACATCGACGCAATTTGGTTCGGCAAGAGGGACGTCTTCAATGTAGAGAACGGTCTCACGTGGCTCAGTAACCCGGAGCCGATCGCCTTTCCCAAGCGAAAGGGCCACGGCTGGCATGCCTATGTCGAGAGCCCCTACCTGGAGGTTACCTGCGGCGAGGCCCCATTCGTGTGCTCACGCTACGACACCGTGACAGGCGACAAGCTACCCGTCGGCGAGCGCGTAGGCTTCCTTGATCGAAAACTGCGCGTTGTGACCGAGAAAACAAAGACACGCAAAGAATGGGTGCGTTGCGCCCTCGATGCCCTACGAGCAACGTATGGTTTCGAGTACCAAGGTGACAACTTGCTCATTGCTCGCATCAACGTATTCGAGACGTTTTGCGAGTATCTGAGCACATACTGGGAGGCGGGCATATCCAACGAGGAGATGGATCAAGCCGCCTGGATCGTATCGTGGAACTTCTGGCAGATGGATGGACTTACAGACGCGGTGCCCACCAACAAGACGGACGCCGTAGTGCAATCGTCTCTCTTTGAATACGAGGAGCCCGTACCTGAACCTCTGCAACCCTCGCTATTCGACCTTTTAGATGAGCCGTTCTTCGAAAACACGTCAGAGGAAAATAAGAAGGAGGGGTCCGATAAGACGGTGCCCTTGTGCGTCATATACGACTGGCAAAACGGCGGGCCTTTCGAGTTCGCCTCATTGAAAGGGAAGGCAAGCAACATGGAGAAGAAGTTCTATGCGGTAATCGGCAACCCTCCATATCAGGAGGAAGCTCATGGTAGCAACAATAGCGATACCCCTATCTATCATTTTTTTTACGAAGAATCATTTTCTATTTCAGATAAGGTTGAGCTCATAACTCCAGCCCGATTTTTATTCAACGCTGGTGGTACGCCGGCTGACTGGAATAAGAAGATGCTTTCCGATGAGCACTTAAAAGTTGAAAAATATGAGTCCAACTCTTCAAAGGTTTTTCCCGACACGAGCATAAGCGGCGGATTGGCAATACTGTATAGAGATGCAGATAGAGCGATTGGGCCAATCGGAGTCTTTACGCCTTATGATGAACTTAATCGCATCGTTAAAAAGGTTTGCTGCAAAACTGAAGCTAGCCTTTCTTCGGTTGTGACCAATCGTGGTATGTATCGTTATTCCGATCTTGTATATAAAGAGCATCCGGAAGAGATGCTCGGAGCTTCGGATAGACGTATTGCGCCAAGCTGTTTTGAACGAATGCCTTCTCTGTTTACAGCAAACAAGCCAAACGATGGGGAAGAATACATTGAGATTTATGGAAATTTGCATGGTGAACGAGTTACTCGCTGGTTCAGAAAAGACTACGTAAAGCCAGTTGGCAATTTAAACTGTTTCAAGGCCGTTATCTCGAAAGCGGACGGGGCCGCCGGTCAGATTGGTCATCCCATACCAGCTCGAATATCGGGAAAACCAATTGTTTTAAACCCAGGTGTGGGATTTACTGAAACATTTATTTCTATTGGTGAATCGCGGACCAGAGCCGAGGCAGACAACACATGCAAATATGTCAAGACCAAATTTGCAAGAGCTATGCTTGGAGTTTTAAAAGTCACTCAAAATAATGCGAAGCCCACTTGGGCGAAAGTCCCTCTCCAAGACTTCACATCCTCTTCTGACATCGACTGGTCCCGTTCGGTCCCTGAAATCGATGAGCAACTTTACGTCAAGTACGGCCTTTCCGACGAGGAAATCGACTTCATCGAATCATATGTGAAGGAGATGGAATAATAGTGGCCTTCTCTGACATCAGCAACCTTGTTAAGACGTCGAGACCGGCGCTGCCGCAGATTTACGCCTACACTACACCCGAAATCGCCCGCCACAACGGCTGGACCAAGATTGGCTACACGGAGCAAAACGTCGAGAAGCGTCTCGCTCAGCAAACCCATACGGCAGATGTGAAGTACAAGCTCGAATGGCATGGCAATGCGACCTACGAGGACACGGGCGAGACCTTCCATGACACGGATTTCCATGGTTACCTGCGGAAGCTAGACGTCGCAAACAAGCCGGGCACCGAATGGTTCGAGATAGCCCCCATGCCAGCCCATCAGCGGTTCTACGAATTCCGCGAGAACCATGGCATCGTCGATGATACGCCGGCAACCATCGAATACCGCCTGCGCGACGAGCAGGAGCGTGCCTCTGAGGTTACCGCAAGCTACGCGCGCAACCATGAGAGGGGCGAGTTCCTCTGGAACGCGAAACCCCGTTTCGGGAAGACGCTTACCAGCTACGACTTTTGCAAACGCATAGGCGCGCAAAGGGTCCTCATCGTCACCAACCGACCCGCCATCGCCAACTCCTGGTACGATGACTATGAGAAGTTTGTGGGACGCGATTCCGGGCTCGTGTTCATCAGCTCGGTGCCCGCGCTCCAAGGAAGAAAATACTGCATCACCCGAGAGCAGTACCTGAACGGCCTTTTGCACGGCGGCCCGAAAGGCTTCATCGAATTCGTGAGCCTCCAAGACCTCAAAGGTGCCATCGACTTCGGAGGCAAGTATGACAAGCTCGAGCACGTTGCCGCGCTCGAGTGGGACGTCCTCATCATCGACGAGGCCCATGAGGGCGTGGATACCTTCAAGACCGACGTGGCCTTCGACCACATCAAACGCAAGTTCACCCTGCACCTTTCGGGAACGCCCTTCAAGGCAATCGCAAATGAAAAGTTCCCCGAAGAGGCCATCTTCAACTGGACCTACGCCGACGAGCAGAAGGCGAAGAGGGACTGGAGCAATCCCGAGCTCCCGAACCCCTATGCCGATCTGCCGCGCTTAAACATGTTCACCTACCAGATGTCCGACATCGTTGCCGACAAGGTAAAGCGTGGCGTAGACATCGATGGCGAGACCGTTGAGTATGCCTTCGACCTGAACGAGTTCTTCGCAACCAACGAGAACGGCTACTTTCTGCACAACGACGACGTCGACAGCTTTCTGGACGCGCTCACCACACAGACAAAGTTTCCGTTCTCAACGCCCGAGCTACGAGACGAGCTGCGCCACACGTTCTGGATGCTCAACCGCGTGGACTCCGCCAAGGCACTCGCACGAAAACTCAAACAGCACCCGATCTTCAAGGAATACGAAATCGTGCTCGCAGCGGGCGATGGAAAGCTGGACGACGAGGACGAAAGGGCGCAGGCCTTCGACAAGGTGCGCGAAGCGATAGCCAACAACGACCGCACCATCACGCTCTCGGTGGGCCAGCTCACCACCGGCGTCACCGTCCCCGAGTGGACAGCGGTGCTCATGCTGTCCAACATGAAGAGCCCCGCACTCTACATGCAGGCCGCCTTCCGCGCACAGAACCCCTGTCTTTTCAGCAGGAACGGCAGGTTCATGCGCAAAGAGAACGCTTACGTCTTCGATTTCGACCCTGCGCGCACGCTTACGATCTTCGAGGAGTTCGCAAACGACCTCTACACCGACACTGCTTCGGGCGGCGGTACTGTGGACGACCGAAAACAACGCGTTCGCACACTTCTCAACTTCTTCCCGGTCATCGGCGAAGACGAGAATGGCGAGATGGTAGAGCTCGATGCAGAGCACGTACTCTCAATCCCGCGCAGGATACGCTCGCACGAGGTGGTGCGGCGCGGCTTCATGAGCGACTTTCTCTTCCAGAACATCAGCAACGTCTTCCGCGCTCCCGCCGAGGTGCTCGAGGTGCTCCAGAAACTCGAGCCCTTCAAGGCCCCCAACAAGGAGATCGGCGTGAAGGAGGACACAGCCGATGAGCTCGACCTCGACGAGAACGGCGAGGTCGACATCCCTCAGGAACAGGTGATAGGGCTTGCCGACGGGATGTTCGGCGACAAGGTCTATGGCTCCATCGCAGACGATCTCGACGACGCCATCGAGTCCATAACCGTGGACGATGACGGCGACCCCGACGATGTGTTCCTCAACAACTTGCAGGCGGTGTTCGTAGACAGCATCTCCAAGCCGCTCGTGGAAGCGGCGAATCAGAACTACGGCGACGAATTCCGGCCCTCCCAACAGAAGAGGGTGGAGCGCCGCATCAAGGCGGACGTAGACATCAGGCTAAACCGCGAGGTGGGCAACTTCACCATCGAGAAAAACCGCATCGAAAAGGAACGAGCAAGCAAGCTCGACCTTGCTCAGACGCAAGAAGAGGCTGACGAGATTAATCGCACCCATGACGAGCAACTCGAGAGCGCACGCCAAAGCCTCGTGGAAAGCCTTAAGGACTCACGCGACGAACTGGTGAGAAGCGCAGGCGAGACCGTGGTGCGCGAGGTCGAGACCGCCAAGAAGGAGAATAAAAAGCAGACCATCGAGGGCAGCATCCGCGACCATCTGCGCGGCTTCTCTCGCACGATACCGTCTTTCCTCATGGCCTATGGTGACGAGGGAACGACACTTGCAAGATTCGACGATATCATCCCCGCCGACGTCTTCCAAGAGGTCACGAGCGTAACCGTGGAGCAGTTCCGGCTGTTGCGCGATGGCGGCGACATCACCGATCCAGAAACCGGCGACACGGTTCATTTCGAGGGACAGCTCTTCGACCCCGTAGTTTTCGACGACTCGGTGCGCGAGTTCATCAACCTGCGAGGAAAGCTCGCCAACTACTTCGACGAGAGCCTCGACGAGGACATCTTCGACTACGTTCCGCCCCAGAAGACCAACCAGATCTTCACGCCCCGAAATGTGGTCGTGAAGATGGTCGACCTGTTCGAGCAGGAGAACCCAGGCTGCTTCGACGACCCGGACCATACCTTCGCCGACCTCTACATGAAGAGCGGCCTCTACATTACTGAAATCATCAAACGCCTCTACAACAGCGAGAGGATGAACGGGCTTTTCCCCGACGGCCGCCAAAGGCTCGATCATATCCTCGAAAAGCAGGTCTTTGGAATCGCACCGACCGAGATTATCTATCAAATCGCAACGCACTACATTCTCGGTTACAACAATGAAATCGGTGGCGGCTGCAGTACCAACTTCGTAAAGGCCGATTCCGCTGAACTCGCCAAGCAAGGTAAGCTCGCCGAGTTCGTCGAGCAGACGTTCGGAGGGGAGCTCAAGTCTTCTTCAGATGGAAACGATTGATCTCCCTGCGGTGATAGGTGGTGATGACATGAAATACAAGGTTTCCTCGTCTGAGCGAGCGTCAGCTTCAGCTGCTGAAACTGAGACGAAAGCTATGCTCCATCTGATTTGTTATGACGACAATCAGGATGGAATCACCAACTTTGCGATTGACTTTTTCAATGATGTCACGGGGATGGATAGACTCGCTTCACATCTTTATGACGTGCAATCCAAGGGGTCCGGCACTGGTATTGGGCCGAAAGGACTGGGCGAGGATCTTGTCACGCTTTACAAGAACTATGTCAGTGAGTTCAGGGATTATTTCGTCAAGTACATCCTTTTCGTGCAAAAAGTTACCAGCACAGTAAAAGATGACCCAGAGCTATCTGAATTTAAGTTTACCGACATGAAAGACGAGGCCCAGAAAGACGTTCGTGCTTCTCTCATAAAGGCATGCAAAGATAAGACATATATAGATAATTCAAAGGTCACTGATGCGAGCATAGACACGTTCCTAAGCTCCGTAACATTCGTTGTATCCAAGCCAGATAGGGAGGACTACATTCGTCCTCTCGTTATGAACAACGTCACCCTTAGCGCCAGTGATGAAGATATGCGGGCGATTTTTAACGAGATTAGAAAGAAACAGGCTGGCATCAAGACAAATTGCAAAGTTGAGGGAGTCGAGCTAACCCATCCCGATCAGGTGTTTCGCTACAATCGCGTCATTAGAAGATCGGATATCGTGCTGCTTGCAATATCCCGCATCATCAACACTAACCCCCTCGAACAAAGGCTTCCCAAGCCCTTCGCCTCAATCTATAGCGGCATTGCAGAAGATGAGCGGGATGAAGTCATAGAGAAATGCCAGACTGATTTGGCAAAGCAAATGTGCAACGTCAATGAGCTCGCTCAATTTTGGAGTCTTTTGGCTGCAATTGTGTCTGGGATACGTCAGAACCCAAGTGCAGATGTCGAAACTGTTTACCGTTCGATTGACCCAAACATACTTGAAGAATGCAGCGGGTTTGAGGATGCGCTGTCATACCAATACTTTATTGCCATAGTAAAGGGGGGTCTCAAAGTTGGTTAGTGTGAAGGCTGCATATATCGGCAACGGTTTCGAGTCGTTTGTCGAAAACAACTTCTCAACCGGGATGAATGTCATCTATAGCCTCGATAACAACAGGGGCAAGACAATTCTTATGCAGGGCATTATGTTTTGTCTTGGAGCCATCCCTACGTTTCCTGACGGGTTCCCATTTCGTGAGTACACCTACATCGTTGATTTAGACTGCGATGGCAAATCCATAACCGTGGCGAGAAAGCGCAACAGCTTCGCCGTAAAGACTGCAGACGGCATTCAAGCGCTCGAAAGTGTAGAAGCTTTTAAGGAGTTCTGGAGCGACAACATCAGTGAGCTTCCGGAAATCGTAAAGGATGGCCGTACTGTCATTGTCGGGATGGAGCTCTACACCCAAATGTTCTTTGTAGGGCAAGACGGCTTGTCTTCCGCAAAAGTAAACAGCGGCCATTTCGATAAGAAGGACTTCATGGAGATGCTTTACTCCTTGAAGGGCCTCAGTGCTAGAACACTTGAATCGGGTCAGGTGAAGAAGCTCAAACGACGTAAAGAGGAATTAAAAGGGCGCATAAAGACATTAAGTAAGCAGGCTGATGCCCTGAAACAAAGGGGCACTGCGCTTAGCGCGATGAGCGCTACGACGGATAGTCGTGACATGAAAGAATTTACCGAAGAGCTTGACCGCGCAAGTGCAATTGTAAGCGATTTGAGAAAGCAGAGAAACCGTCTTGTTGCGCGAAGAACAAAGAACAAAATAGTACTCGATGAGCTACGATCATTGAAAATTAACGTGAAAGTTGGCAGCCTGACGTGTCTTCAATGCGGATCTGAAAACGTTGGGTATCGCATGGCAAATTCTGGCGTTGTTTTTGACGTGACGACCTCTGAGATGAGGACGCAAATTATTGATTCTTTGGAAGACAGGATCAGCGGCATTGAAGATGATTTGCATTCTGTGACCCGTCAGATTAGAAGTGCACAGGAAGTTCTCGATGACCTGTTAGAGGCCAAGCCTGAAGTGACGCTTGCAGATATCATGGCGTGCAAAGATGACTTTCTCGATGCTCGGGATATAGACGCACAGATCCGGCAAAACCAAGATGAGATGGACAGAATCGATGAAATGCTGAGCAACGATCAAGACGTGTCCAGCGAGCTAAGGTCTCAGAGGGAGGAGTTCCGCAAGGAATTGCTCTCATCAATGAACTATGCACGAAAGTTCATCTCCGGAACCCCCAGCGAAGCGGACTATACAGACTTGTTCACTACTCAGGCGAATGTTTTATCTGGAAGCGACGAAACTATCTACTTCGCCGCTCGCCTTTACGCTATTGCTAAGGTCTTAGGCCATGGTATGCCGCTTCTTGTGGACTCATTCAGAGCCGACGATCTCTCATCCGATCGCGAGGATAGGCTCTTGGATTTACTCTCAAGGCTCACAAACCAGATGATTCTTACGACTACGATCAAGCGAGAAGAAGGATCATCGAAATATGCCAAAGATAATCGTGTCCAGGCTATTGATTACTCAGATCACACCGTCGATAAGCTGCTTAGCTCGCAGTTCAATAAAGAGTTTGCTGAAAAAGCTGATGAGCTGGGAATGTTTTTAGGCCAAGTTCAGACAGATTAGACTCTTGATTCCACAAACGTAATACGCGGCGCTATTATTCGAATAATCTGTCCTGTTCCGAACCCGAAGGCTTGGGGCAGGGCAGATTGCGTGCGTAAAGGCGCCCTCCCCGAAGAGCGGTCAGCGGAGGTCGATGCCAACCGCCCTTCGGGCAGGGCTCTGAGGCTGCGCGACGAGGCGGTCGCCATGCCCCCGGAGGGGCCCGGGCGCTGGAGCGCCCGGGCCGGATCCGCTACGCCTCGCTTAGACAGTTGCGGTGGTGCCTGAGGAACGCCCGGCTGTCGCCGATGACGATCATGCTCACGAAGTCGAAGCGGACCGCATAGTTGGCGCCGCCGTCAGCCTGCGCCAGGTAGGCCGCCGCGACCCGTTCGAGCGCCGCCCGGTCGACCTCCTCGGAGGGGAACCCGCCGCCGCGGTCCTCGGTGATCTCCGTGACCACGAACACCAGGTCGTCCTCCTCCCGGGCGATGAAGTCGACCCTGTCGGTGCCGTGCGCCCAGCCGTTCTCCAGGATCTCGAAGCCCTTGCGCTCCAGGTAGGCGCCGATTGCCTGCATTGCCTTCTCGTTGATGGTTGCTTCCATGGTGATGACCTCCTCGGGTTGTGGGCCCGCCCCTTTGGCGTGCCTTGTGGCTCCGAGTTCGCCGGGGTTCGCGGAGGGTGCAAGGGTTCGAGCGAAAACCCGTAGGGCTTGAGTTTTCCGGTCGTGGACGCGGGAACCCAACCGGAAAAGTTTTTCGCGGCCCTTGCGCCCGGAGCGGTTCCCGGCGAGCGTGGGGAGCCTAAAGGAACGCCATGGGGCGGGCTCGCGGTCCGAGGAGGCCTCCCAGGGAGCGCTCCACGAGACGGCATGCGGGATCCGGCTGCCCTCTGCGCAAGGTCCCCGGGTTCGAAAAACGGCTGGGACACGGCACCAGACGCCGCCCGTGACACCGGGAGGAGGACTTCCGGGATTCGTCCGTCGGAATTGGCCCACGGTTCTAGCGGCGGCTCATCCTGAGGATGTCGAGGCGCTCGGTGTTGGCGGTAGTCGCGTCGGTCTCCCCGCGCAGGTCGACGAACACGCGTTCGAGTCTCTCGATCTCCTAGTGCAGGCGCTCGTCGGCGGTGCATGCATACCGAGCCGGTACGCTTCGGCTTTCGCGCAAACCCTGCCACGCTCTTCCACGGTGCCAGGGCCCCTCCGGGGCATGGCGACCGTCTCGCCGCGCAGCTTTGCCAACCAACAAGATGGCACGTAAAGACCTATCGCAGATGAATTTGGCGCAAGGCGTTTGCGAAAGTCCGGCTCAGGAGACCGGACACGGTATGCAGCAGGTAAAATTATCAATCGATGATTCAAACTTGTCGCTATACGCACTTCCGGCAGGGAGCATCCTATATGGCCAAAGACAGATTTGAGCGCTTGAACAAGCTGCTGATAGTCATCGACTCCCTCGGTGACCCCGAGGACCCGGACGTTCTTACCGGAATCGCGATAAACGTAGGCGACATGGACGACTTCCTGAGCGACGTGGAAAAGCTTGCGGTCGAGAAGTACGGCGGAGCTACTTTCGAGGACCTCTATAACGAGGACGGCAACGACACCGTCGCCGACAGGGCGATAGCCCAATCGCGCAAAGAGGCAGCCGGCGTTGTTGTGCGCGAGGCAGAGGAGATTACAGCAAAGGCGATTGGCAAGAGAGGCATAGCGCGCAAGCCCGACGACAACCCGATTGAATTCTTCCTACGAGACTATCTCGATGAATTCAGGAGGGGCATTGTTTCGGAGAGCTTGATGGAAGACGCGTACGAGTGCGGCATTGCTACGCTCGCCGTCGAGTACAGGACCGAGGGTCTGGATGCTGAGGACATAGAGAAGGCGCCCGAGGACTTCGTGGCCATGCTATCGCTTTCCCAGCTGCTCGGTTGCCTGTCATGGCATTTCAAGCGCGAACGCTGGTTCTCCGGCACGATCAACGACTCGATTGGTTCGGGCGCCATGTACCGATACGCCACCGCCTATCTGGAAGACCTTGACAAGATGGCCAGATAGCGACGTCTACCTGCCCATGTTGAAGATGTCTCGTTCGAGGGTGCCCACCTGGGATATCGATGTTCCGGTAAGGCTCTCGCAGACGTCGATCAAGTGCTTCGCCATCTCGAGCGTCTCCGGCTCCGCCTCGTCTATTCGCGTGAGTCTGGATAGCTCGCGGGCGGCGTCCTCGAGCTGCACGCGCAGGGCCTTCTGGACGCGGGAGTTCGGCTTCACGACGACCTCCCGGTCGAGCAGCTTGGAGATGATGTAGTCTTGCTTGTTCATGCCGGAAACTGCGACCAAATCGTCGAGGTGCTTCGCTTCCTGCTCCGACATGCGGAACGCGACGACTTTCGACCTCAGGCGCCCGTGCCGGTCGAGGTTCTTCGCGCTCATCGTGCGACCCTCCTGGCCTTCTCGAGCTGGTCGGCCATGTCGTTTTGCGCGCTGGGGAACAGATGGGCGTAGCGGAACGTGATGTCGGCGCTCTCGTGGCCCATCCGGTCCGCGATCGCCACCGCCGAGAATCCCATGTCGATGAGCAGCGAGACGTGGCTGTGGCGCAGGTCGTGTACCCTGATGTGTTCCAGCCCTGCGGCATCGCTTCCTCTGCGCATCTCGTGCGCGAGGAAGTACTTCGTCACGGGGAAGACCCTCTCGTCGTCCCCGATGCTCAGCTCCTCTAGGTACTCGCTCATCTCCTCAACGAGGAACTTGGGCATGAGAATCGACCGCTTCGACTTCGGCGTCTTCGGGTCGGTCACCACGTCCTCTCCCTTGATGCGCTGGTACGACTTCGTGATGTTCAGCCTGGCGTTCTGGAGGTCGAAGTCGGCCGGGGTGAGCGCCAGGAGCTCGCCCTCCCTGATGCCGCACCAGTAGAGCAGCTCGAACGCGTAGAACGCCTGGGGCTTGTCGGCGATTGCGTCGGCGAACTCGAGGTACTGGTCCTTCGTCCAGAACTTCATCTCGGGCCCCTTCTGCGAACCCATGCGCGTTGTCGCCGCGCACGGGTTCTTCGGGAGCCCGTAGAACCTCACGGCGTGGTTGAAGATCGCCGAGAGCTGGTTGTTCACCGTCCGCAGGTACGTCGCGGAGAAGGCCTTGCCGTTCGCCTGCTTGTATCCCATGAGGCTGTTCTGCCAGCGGACGACGTCGATGGGCTTGATTTCGTTCATCCGCATCGCGCCGAACCAGGGCATTATCCTCTTCTCGACGATGCTCTCCTTGGTTAGCCAGGTGTTCAGGCGGATCCGGGGCGCCACGTCCGCCTTGTACGTTTCGAAGAACTTCGCGAAGGTCACGTCCACCACGCCGGCGTTCTCCTGCGCGAAGCGCTCGCACCATTCCTCGGCCTCCGCCTCGGTCTCGAAGCCCCTCTTCGTCTTGCGGCGCTGGTACCCGTCGTAATCGCGGTAGTAGACGCGCGCCGTCCAGGTCCCGTTCTCTTCCTTCGTCACGTTCACTTGCCATCGCCCCGTTCTAGATTGGAAATAGCACAGTAACGTGCTGTTTCCAATGAATAATAAAAGCACGGTATCGTGCTGTCAAATGCAGCATGTCGGTGTGCTGTATAATCTGCCTGGTTACCAGCAGAAGGAGGGGCGATGACCGTAGGTTCCCGCATAAAGCGCTACCGGAAGGCGGCCGGGCTGACGCAGAAGCAGCTCGGCGAGGCGATCGGCCTCGGCGAATCGGCCGTGAGGAACTACGAGCGGGACATCAGGACCCCGAAGAAGGAGCAGCTGGACGCCATGGCGAAGGCCATGGGCATCGCCCCGGAGGCCCTCTACGAGATAGACGCCAACAACGCGAGGGAGGCCCTCGAGGTCCTCTTCAGGCTCGAGGGGACGCTCGGTCTCAGACCCGTAGAGACGAAAGACGGGATTGCCGTCGCCGTGAGCCCGACCGCTCCAGGCGCTCAGAAGACCGCTGCGGCCCTGAAGGCCTGGAAGAGGATGAGAGACGCCCTGAAGGCCGGGGACGTCTCAAAGGACGACTACGAGCGCTGGAAGGCATCGTTCAGAGCATGATCTTCGCCCTCTGCAGCGGGGCGTGGTCCGCGGGGATCGCGCCCCGCTTTTCTGTGCCCAAAATTATTCTCCAACCTCGAACCGCCAAGCCAGCGTCCCGAAAACGCGTTTTCGGGGGTATTGGGACGATTTGCAAGAATAATTTCGCCATGGGTTCCAGATGGAAAGGCGCCCCGAAACGCTCACCGCCCCGTAGCCTCTCGTTTGTCAAGACCCGAATTCGACGAAAATTATTCTCGCACTTTACCTGCGGTTTCTTTTTGGGAAGCGTTTTTGGGAGGGGGTGGTACTGTACTGGTACTGTAAACCGCGAAATCGGCCGTTTTTAATTATTCATTGCAAAAGTTGCCATTTCACAGGCTGCACGAATTGGCACCAAGCCGCGTCCTGCAGCGATTCGTCGCTGCTGTGGAATGGACCGAGAATAAAAGCGCAGGTGAACGCGCAAAAAGAACGGCCCCGAAAGCGATTTCCGGAGCCGTTCTCGATGAAATTATTCACACAAAGTTGCGAGTGGCTATCGCGAATTACAGTACCAGTTTGGGCTTTATGAACCCTGTGGAGCACATGAAAAGCATGCACAAAACCCCAGGTAAACGCCCAATTTACTCCCACTCAATAGTCGCAGGTGGCTTTGAGGTCACATCATAAACTACTCGA
>ENA-UOOM01002247-UOOM01002247.1-fermentation-metagenome-genome-assembly--contig:-NODE-2247-length-16355-cov-7.142822_pt1 | contig 16355 bp, 7 predicted proteins | sample MGYA00245781_ERZ724031 | MGnify/ENA primary metagenome ERZ724031 (study PRJEB28704, sample SAMN03018317) | fermentation metagenome | biome: anthropogenic terrestrial biome; feature: soil; material... | reverse complement strand
ATAGAGAAAATGAAATCAGGATTTGTAAAAAATATCTTTGGTCAGGAACTAGAGGGAATTTATATAGAGCAAAGTAAAAGACGAGATGAGTTGAAACAAGAATCAAGGGAAGTATTAATCAAACTAGTTACTGAGATGAAAAATGGCACAATGCAGAATAGCAATATTGAAGAAAAGTTAATAAATCTTTCCGATCGTCTGAAATTTACTAATGGAAAAAAACAATATGGTTATTTACAGCCACAGCTTAAAGCAATGGTAGATGAGATTGTAGATGAGCTCGCAAAGGATGAAAAGATTAGTAAGGCATATGCTCTTTGGTATGAAATGCGTAATGAAGTGCTTTATAATTACATGGGTGATTTGCCTGAACCTCTTCCTTTATCACAGCAAAAAGAATTCAAATCAATTAAAAATATGATTATTAAAGAGGCGGATAATTTCAATAAAGGAACTATTACCTTTGAAGAAGTAACAGATGATAATATTGATATTACTGATGAAAGAATAGATAAAGCAATAGATGATGTATTTATAAATGATACTGGATTTATTGAAATAGAAGATTATACTCTAGATTTAGTTAGTGAAATAGAAGTTAATGATGATACCACTGAGGATGTTTACTTGAAATGGAGTGATGAATATAAAGAGGCTCGTGAATTTTTATTTGGCACAGATGATATAGTACAAGATTTAGAAAGAGCTTTTGAGATGTTTGTATTAGAAGCAAAAAATGGGAATGCTCTTGCCATGTTTGATATTGGAAGAATGTTTGCAGACGGACTTGGTCGAGAGATTGATGTATCAAAAGCTTATGAGTGGTATCATAAGGCTCTTGCAGCTTTTTATAAGGTTGAAGATAAAAAGCCATGGAAATATACAGAATATCGTATAGGTAAAATGCAGTTACAAGGTCTTGGTACAGAAGAAAGCTATGAAGAGGCTTTCTATTGGTTCACTTTATCAGCAGATCAAAAATATAAAATTGCCGAGTATTCCTTGGGTGGACTTTATTATAGGGGTCAAGGCGTAGAACAAAGCTATATAAAAGCTTTTAATTTGTATTTAAGATCTGCCAAACAGGGTTTCCCATATGCTGATTTTGAAGTTGCAAAGATGTATAATGATGGAGTTGGAACCTATAAGAATGAAAAAGAATCAAATAAATATTTTCATTCTGCATTCATCGGTTTTGAAAAGTTAGAAAAGCAAAGCAATGATGATAAAATACAATATAGACTTGGCTGGATGCTTCAAAATGGGATTGGTACTGAAAAGGATATAGAGAGAGCAAAAAAGTACTATGAAAAGTCTGCAAAGCTAGGAAATTTCTTTGCTTGTTACTCACTTGCAAAATTAATCCTTGCAGAAGAAAATCCAACTATAACAGAAATAAAGAAAGCAGTTGAATATTTAGAACAGGCATCGACAAGTGGTAATCAATTTGCACAGTATTTTCTTGGCAAGCTTTATCTTAACGGAAAATATGTGGAGAAGGATATTTATAAAGTTGTAGGACTGTTTGATTTATCATCAGAGCAGGGGAATGAGTATGCAGCATATCAGCTAGGCAAGTTATACCTTAAGGGGGAGGATATACCTAAAGACATTCCGACAGCAATAAAATGGTTACTTATATCTGCAGAAAAAGGAAATCAATATGCACAGTATTTATTGGGGAAATTATATTTGACGGGTGAAGGTGTACCAAAAAATAAAGAAGAGGCAATAGAATGGTTTACATTATCGGCAGAGCAAGGAAATGAATATGCAAAGCTTTTTCTTGAAAATATGGATAAATTTAAAGAACCATCTGCATGCCTTACGGTAACAAGAATGTTCCATCATATGAGTAAAATATTTGAAGATAATATTCCTCTTAAATCATCAGGGGTAGGATTAAAGATAGATAGTAAGCTTATCAGGAAACTAAAAGACAAAAAAGTCGCTCAGGGACATAAGAGTGATGATCATGAGCAACGAATTATATAGTAAAATTTGAAACTGAATTGTAAAAGTATATTCCAGCAGTTTCTTGATGAAAGATACGTTAAGATATTTTGAATGTATCAAATTGAAGAGGGACTTCATGGAAATTACCCTTTCTTTATCTAATTCTTTTTGCATCTTTATATCTTTCTTCAAGTTTTTCCCTCGTATTATTTGAATTCAGAATTTCCTGATTCTTAGGATATGCTTTTTTAATTTGTTCAAGGGTATAATCAATTTCTTCTTTTAATGATGATTTTAATGCATTTTTTCTTTGCATAGATTTAAACAATTCCTTTATATTGCTAGGAATAAAAATAGCTTTATTGTTCCAGAAGATAGTTGCAATAACTAATCCTTTATACATGGAAAAAACGACATATTTTTTCTGGTCACCACTATTAAAGGAATATCCAAGAATAAATGCGTCGAACAATTTAATTAATTCATCCGAATAACCTAGCTCTTTTAGGGTGAAAATATGGGTTTCAATATTTTCTAAAGATTCAGGAGTTGAATAATTGATAGCTTTTTCGCATGCAAGAATCATTTCTCCAAATGACTTAAGTTGGTTTCCATTGGTTTCATCTGGAGCATCTGCTGTAAAAACTACCACATTGTCAGTTCTTAACTGATTCAGGTATTTTCGCAACCTTTTTTCAAGTAATTCATAAGTGGTTCGCATATATGTATCAGTGAATGAATTATATATGAATAAATCATCATATACTATTCGCCATGCAACTGATATTATATAATTTTGAATACCATCATACTGCGGTGGAAGAGATTGGTTGTTTAAATCTAAGTATTTATCAAGAAATTTATTTGTAAATTCAACTTCATATTTACTAAAATATTGTTCACACTCATGGCAGAGCATAGGTTTCTTTTCACCGTCTTGATACAGTTGATTAAAGTCAAAATAATTTCGAAATCTGGAATTCTGATATGTTTTTATTCTTGAGTATACTAGTTTAGGTATGATATGACTTTGCATGAGTTGAATATTTTCTCTACCACATAAAGCACATTTACCAATTACACATTTTTTAGACATTTTATCGACTCTTTCTACAAAATGGGGTTTTGGGACTCGAACCCAGGGCACTTATTATTAATTTCATATTTCTGATATACAAGATTACTTTTCTTCCTGCCAAATGCAAGGCTCTAACCCCAAGTATGCCCAGACCACCAAATGAATTTGAAATATCCATAAACTTACTCACTCCTATCGTCAAACTAAAAACAGAAACAAGGTCAATGCTTACTTCAACTGGAATATTAAATAATAAAGCCAGATTTATGAAAGAAATAATCTAATGGTAGTATACCATTTACTGGAGCAAGTCACAAGAATAAGTGTTAAGTAGTCAACATTTTTTTATATCTTATAAAAAGCCTTACTTTACATTGCTTCTTCTTATTCTCCTTACAATGTTTGGATTATTAATTAAATCGTTATTTATATCTGCTCTTTCATACTATCGAGATTTTTGTATCGCTAGATATATGTAAATTCAGTTTATCGGATTGATTAGAAGCTTGATATGGAGTTTGTATTTATATTTGAGCTTAAAACTATTAAAAGAGGTTAGCCCATAAAAAATAAGAAATTAAAAAATCAAGGAGGTGCTTATGAGTAATTATATTCATTTTACAGAAGAACAAAAACAAAGAGCCAATTCAGTTGACCTTGTAGAATTTTTACAAAGACAAGGTGAGAAACTTTTGCCATCAGGTAGAGAAAAAAGGCTTGCAAGTGACAATAGTATAACAATTAGAGGTAATGAATGGTATGATCATGCATTAGAGCAGGGAGGTCTTGCTATTGATTTTGTACAAAGCTTTTATGGTTTATCTTTTCCAGAGGCGGTAACGAAGCTTCTTGGAGGTGAGCAAGGTGAAGTATACAGTAAGGCAAAAGAAATAAAGCAAACGGAACAAAAACCCTTTGAACCCCCACCAAAGAATTCAGATATGCGAAGAGTTTTTGCATATCTTATTAAAAATCGTTATATTGAACGTAATGTAGTCAGTTTCTTTGCTAAACAAAAATTACTCTATGAAAGCTGTGAACAATCAGCAGATAAGACAAAAGAATATCATAATGCAGTATTTGTAGGTTATGATGAAAATGGAGTACCTTGCCACGCTCACAAACGTGGAATCTATTCTAATGGTCAAAGTTTTAAAGGTAATGTTGAGAACAGCAATCCTTGTTATAGCTTTCATTACACAGGAACAAGTAATAGGCTTTATGTATTTGAAGCACCTATTGATATGATGTCTTTCATTACAATAAATAAAAATACCAATTGGCAGGAACACAGCTATGTCGCATTGTGTGGAGTATCGGAACAAGCGATGCTTAAAATACTCGAAATTAATCCTAATTTAAATCATGTTCTATTATGTTTAGACCATGATGCAGCCGGGATTGAAGCAAGTGAAAAATTTCAGGATTTGCTTTCTAAGAAAGGAATTAAATGTAGCAGATTGCTTTCTAAATGCAAGGACTGGAATGAAGATATTAAAGAAAGCTTCAACCTCCATGCAATTCCATCGGAGGAACACCCACAATATATTATTCGTGATGAGAGCTGCTCTGAAATTAGAGAATATATTATTGAAACTGATAAGAGCGACAATTCACCTTCAAAACTAAATACCTTATTTAAAAAATGTAATACTGATGATACAGAGCAGATGGTTGAAAATTTAAAACAACTGTCTGCTCTTTCTTTATGTCTTGCATCCAATGAATATAGACAGTTGGGATATCCTTCAGAAACGGACAAATTGCTTACAGGATTACATGACGGATTCAAGGCATATGAAAATCGTAGCAAACTTAATAATCGCTTATTAGATATACAAAAAGAACTTGAGCAAATTGGAAAACAACAGGGTGTTATTTGTGAAAATGAAAAGAAAGATATTGCCAGAAGATATGAAACTATTGCTGGACATTGCTTAAAGGCAATTATTACTATTGTGATGCAGCAACAAAAGCAAGAGCAAAAACAGTTAATGATGATGTCATAAAAACTATTGGACAGTTTTAATTTACTTAAGACATTTAAGAAATGGAGGTTAATGTAATGCAATCACAGGTGTTTTTATTGATAGGAGTTGGTTCCATAATGTTTTTAGTTATTGGTGGGTTGTCTTTACTTGCTCATTATTATTCCTTAAATGGAATCAAATCTAAAACAGTAGGTGATGGTCAACATGGAGTTGCTCGTTTTGCTACGCAAAAGGAAATTATTAAAACATATGAGCATATTCCTTTTAAAGTATCACAATGGAGAAAGGGTAAGAATCTTCCGCATGATGAGAGTGGCAATTTGATACAGGGGTTAGTGGTTGGATGTAAAGGAAATAAAGGAGATATTGTAGGTCTTGTAGATACAGGAGATGTTCACTGTCTTATGATTGGTGCAGCAGGAGTTGGTAAAACAGCCTTTTTTCTATATCCAAATTTAGAATATGCATGTGCAAGTGGGATGAGTTTTATAACCACTGATACAAAGGGAGATTTAGCTAGAAACTATGGAACGATAGCAAAAGAGAATTATGGATATAAAGTTGCAGTTATTGATTTAAGAAATCCCACACGTAGTGATGGAAACAATCTCCTGCATTTAGTTAATAAATATATGGATGCTTATCGAAAAAACAACAATAATCTATCTGCAAGAGCCAAAGCAGAAAAATATGCAAAGATAATTTCAAAGACAATCATAAATTCGGGTGGTGACAGTTCGTCTTATGGACAAAATGCATTCTTCTATGATGCTGCAGAAGGACTTCTGACAGCAGTTATTTTGCTTGTAGCAGAATATCTCCCACCTACTGAGGAAGATGGACATGTAATAGATACAAGACATATCATAAGTGTGTTTAAATTGGTACAGGATTTAATGGCACCAAGCAAGATGAAAGGGAAAAGCCAGTTTCAATTATTGATGGATAAACTTCCTCCTGATCATAAAGCTAGATGGTTTGCTGGTGCAGCTCTTAATTCAGCAGAGCAGGCAATGGCTTCTGTTCTTTCTACAGTACTATCAAGACTCAATGCATTTCTTGATTCTGAAATGGAGCAGATATTGTGCTTTGATACAACAATTGATGCGGAAACTTTCTGCTACGAAAAGTCTGCAATCTTTCTTATACTCCCGGAAGAAGATAATACAAAGTATTTCATGGTCAGTTTGTTTTTGCAACAGTTCTACCGTGAAATGTTAACAGTAGCAGATGAAAATGGTGGTAAGCTTCCTAATCGTGTGATGATATATGCAGATGAAATAGGTACTATCCCAAAGATAGAATCCTTCGAAATGATGCTTAGTGCAGGGAGATCAAGAAGAATTTCTATTGTACCAATCATTCAATCCTTTGCACAGCTTGATAAAAACTATGGAAAAGAAGGTAGTGAGATTATAACTGATAACTGTCAACTCACTATATTTGGAGGGTTTGCACCAAATTCAGAAACAGCTCAGGTGTTATCTAAAGCACTTGGCAGTAGAACAGTTATGAGTGGAAGCATCAGCAGAGGCAAGAATGATCCTTCTCAAAGTTTACAGATGATAGAGCGACCATTGTTGACAGCAGATGAATTGAAATCTCTGCCAAAAGGGAACTTCGTTATTATGAAAACTGGAGTACATCCAATGCAGATCAAACTTCGTTTATTTCTAGATTGGGGTATCACTTTCGATAAACCATATGAGATGGAAGAAAAATCTAATCGTAAGGTACGCTATGCCGACAAGCATACCTTGGAAGAAAATGTTATTAGTCAGAATATGTCTGATGTAATAGATGAAGAAGGAACTACAGAATCCACTGCAAACAGACAAGGAGGCATACTTCATACTCCTAAATATGAACAAACTGAAGAAAGCAAAGCAGATTCAAAACGCAAATCAATACTCAGGACATAGGGGGTGTTCTATTGAGCTTTTTTGGGAGGATTTATAAAGAGGAACTTCCATCTCGTGCTAAGTGTGTATATATGTATTTGAAAGATAGATGTGATGCAAAGGGTGAATGCTGGCCAGCTATTAATACCATTGCAAAAGACACATCCATGTCAAGGAGTACAGTGAAGAGAGCCATAGCGGATCTAATTCGTTGTGGCTTGCTTAGAAAAGAATCACGTTATAGGGAGAATGGAAGTAATTCCTCTAATAGATATTTTTTAATCATAGAATAATTTTTGAATAATCAGAGATTAGGAACATGAAAAAACACATATTTTCCACCAAGGGGAAAGTATGTGTTTTTTGTGGACTGAGGTGAGGTTCATAGAGAACCAACCAGAAGGACTCACTTTAAGAATACATCTATCATCAGAAAAAGAACAAGTGATAATAAGTACAATAGCTAATATAAATATTTTCCGCTATTTTCTGTTTTAAAATATATGTTTGATTTAATACCTCACCTCAATTCATCTAAGTTATTCTGTTTAACACTAAAGTCTGATTAAAAATAGCAACATATTGCGAAAATTTCTCTGTTTTATGAATAAAGTATTTGAAAGAATGTGTACCGAATGCTATACTGATGGTAGTTGTACCAAACATATATTAAATAGTGGATTCTAAAGTGAGGGAACATGTATGAAAATAAGCTATAAAAAGCTATGGATATTACTTATTGAAAAAAATATAAAAAAGAGTGAACTTAGAGAACTTACTGGTCTATCTGCTGGAACGATTACTAGACTCAATAAAAATGAGCCTATTTCTGTCGCCGCACTTTTGAGTATATGTAATGCCTTAAAATGTGATATAGGTGATATTTGCTCAGCCGTGCGAGATGAGAAGGTTGAATGAATATAACATTAATACAAAGACTGGGGACATGGAAATGAATACATATACGGAATATCAGGCAAGATATTTTGCTGAACAGTTAAGTTTGAAAAGACCAAGTGATTCTATTGATAGTATGATGTCAACACTAGCTGGAGCAAAAGTTGATTTAAATCCTCATCAAGTAGATGCAGCACTATTTGCTTTTCAATCTCCTTTATCGCAAGGTGTCTTACTTGCTGATGAAGTAGGATTAGGTAAAACCATTGAAGCGGGTATAGCTATTGCACAATACTTTGCAGAACATAAAAGAAAAATCATTCTAATTGTTCCTGCCTCTTTGCGTAATCAATGGCTTACTGAACTTGATGAAAAATTTTATATAAAATCGATAATACTTGAAAGTAAAAACTTTAATGCAATGCGAAAGAAAGAGATATATAACCCTTTCTTGCAGGATGGAAAAGTAGTTATATGTTCCTATAATTTTGCATCTCAAAAACGTTTGGAAATATCCAAGATAGATTGGGATTTAGTTATTATGGATGAAGCTCACCGATTGAGAAATGTTTATAAAAATAGTAATGTAACTGGAAACAGACTAAAAACTGCTTTACAAGGAAGAAAGAAAATATTGCTCACAGCAACACCATTACAAAACAATCTAATGGAGCTTTACGGTCTTGTCAGTATTTTGGACGAGCGTGTATTCAGCGATCCTAAGAGTTTCAGAGAAAAATATATAAATTGTATTGATGATGAGATTCGTAACCGTTTTTTGAAAGAAAAAATACAACCATTCTGCAAAAGAACTCTTAGAAAACAAGTAACAGAATATGTCCCATATACGAAACGAGAAGCTATATTAACCACATATGAGCCGACAAAAGAAGAAGAAGAACTATATAACAAGGTATCATCTTATTTGCAGTCAGATACACTTTATGCACTACCAAACAGCCAAAGAAAGCTGATGACAATGATTTTGAGAAAATTACTGGCGTCTTCTTCATTTGCAATTTCTCGTACACTAGATTCTCTTGTATTAAGGCTTGAAAACTTGCTTAATGGTATAGATATAGAACTTAATTTAGACGATTACGACTCTTTTGAGGAGTTACTTGAGGAAGCAGAACTTTCCGAAGATGAAATAAAATGTGAAACCATACTTCAAAGGCAGGCTGTGTTAGAAGAGCTTGAAAAATTGAAAGAATATGCTGAACTCGCTAAAAGCATAAAGACAAACGCTAAAGGGCAGAATTTGCTGACTGCACTTCAAAAGGGCTTTTCCAGAACGGTTCAATTAGGTGGAAAAAGAAAAGCAGTAATATTTACGGAGTCCAGAAGAACACAAGAGTATCTATTGAATTTGCTCTCCAACAATGGTTATGAAGGGAAAATTGTATTTCTTAATGGTACAAATAATGATACTATTTCCAAAGGAATATATAAGGATTGGATTATAAGACATAAGGGTGAGGATATAATTTCGGGCTCAAGAGCTGCTGATATAAAGGCAGCTGTAGTTGAAGAATTTCGTGATAGAGCGGAAATTCTTATTGGAACAGAAGCAGCAGCAGAGGGTATCAATCTTCAATTCTGCTCATTGCTTGTAAATTATGATATGCCATGGAATCCACAAAGAATTGAGCAGCGTATTGGACGTTGTCATCGTTATGGTCAAAAGAATGATGTTGTTGTTCTTAATTTTGTTAATGAGAAAAATGAAGCAGATAAGCGTGTATATGAATTGCTAAATCAAAAGTTTAAGCTGTTTGAAGGTTTGTTCGGATCTTCTGATGAGGTCCTTGGAAGCATTGAATCCGGTGTGGATTTTGAAAATAGAATAGCAGAAATATATCAAAATTGTAGGACAACTGGAGAAATTAAAGAAGCATTTGATAATTTGCAAGAAACATACAAGGATAAAATTGACAATAAACTTGATAGAACTAAACAAGCACTTCTTGAGAATTTTGACGAAGACGTTGCAAGACTTCTGAAAGTTAGAAACAAACAGACAATCAGTAGTTTAAGCCAATATGAGCTTTGGCTTTATTATTTTGTTTTATCTGCTTGCTATGAGGAATTTACACCTAAGGGAACTACACGATTTATTGATAAAAATCATGCTTATTTTAATATTAATTGGAAAAGTTGTGAATCGCAAGGTGACCACTTTTTAAGAAAAGAAAATTACATTATACAAGACAATCTTAATAAAATTTTAGAAAAAGAACTGTCATTTGTAAAACTAGTATTTGATTATACAAATTCAGGAAGAAAAATCAGTTATTTAGATAATATTCTTGGAAAAAAGGGTGTCCTGGATATTAAAAAAGTGACCCATACTGGGTTTGAAAAACAGCAAAAACTAATAGTTTCAGGATTGCTAGACAATGGACTTATACTTGAAAAAGAACTAATTGGAAAAATTCTTGAGTTGCCTGCAACTGAAAATGATATACAGCAATTTGATATACCTGCAGAGATAGAAAAACAATTACAAATACAAGTGCAGGAAATGTTAGATGAGATTGTAGATAAAAACAAAGAATTCTTCCTAAAAGAATGCAATAAGCTCAATGACTGGGGAGAAGAAATGAAGGATCGTTTGCAGGAGGAAATTAAAGAAATTGACCGAAATATTAAGGAGATTACAAAGGAAATGCAAACGAATAGTGGTGCATATGAACTTACTGAAATTATTGAAATGCAACAACAAATTTCTAATTTGAAAAAGGAACGTTCTCGAAAAAGAGCCACAATGTTTGACGAGGAAGACCGCATAGAAGAAGAAGTAACACGATTACAGGCTGAAATTCAAAAACGAATGAACAGTAGTAGTAAGGTTGAGAATGTATTTACTGTTCGGTTTGAGATAGCTTAAAACAAAAAATCAACTTGGAGGATAAAATATAATGGCTAAACAAAAACTGGAGCTTACTTGGATAGGAAAAGGCGAAGAAATCAATGCTGAACCAAGAATTTTGCTCTATGATGAAGAAAAATCTTATGGAGATCAAAATACTGAAAATATGTTAATACACGGCGATAATCTACTTGCTTTAAAGGCATTGGAGCAAGAATACGCAGGTAAGGTTAAATGCATCTATATAGATCCACCTTACAATACTGGTTCGGCGTTTGAATATTATGATGATAATCTGGAGCATTCCATATGGTTAGATCTTATGGCACGACGTTTATCTATTCTGTATAACTTGTTATCAAATGATGGAAGTTTATGGATAAGTATAGATAATGCAGAAGGACATTATCTAAAAGTTATTTGTGATGAAATATTTAGACGTAATAATTTTGTTGCCGATATTACTTATGAAAAATCCAGTGTATCTGGGTTAGGTCAAGGAGGAACATTCTTTAATACAGGAGAAAAAATATTAGTATATAAAAAAGATACGATTGCTTTTAATGAAGTTCTAGGCACTACTATTCTTGAACCAAAAACAATGAAACGATATAATAAGATTTTAGTTGGAGTCGGAGAAAAGGTGTTAGTAGATGAATTTAATGCCCCTTCAAACGGTTTACCTGTTAAAATATATAAGCATTCAAATTACGAAGTTCGTACAATATCTTTAGCAAGGTTTGATAAAAGAGAATCTGAGATTAGAAAAGAGTTTTATGATAATTTTAATAGAATGTTTAGAACTTATGTTATACAGCAAGAAAATGAGTTTCAAAATAACTTAATGCGTCAAATGACTAAGGATTCACTATATTCTGTTGAATATACTCCGAATCGTGGAAAACATAAGGATAAACTTACAACACTTTATTATTACAATGCAGAACTTTGTGCATGGTTGAAAGATACAGCTTTTATAGAGGGGCAAGATATTGTTAAAACAATACGTTTGTCTAATGTATGGAAAAATGATGATATCCCCAAAGCGGATTTGGGTAACGAAGGTGGAGTTAATTTCCCAAGAGGGAAAAAACCTGAAAGACTGTTAGAGAGAATTCTTGCTTTAGCTTCTAACCCAGGAGATATAGTTCTTGATTCTTTTCTAGGTTCAGGTACGACTGCTGCAGTTGCGCATAAGATGGGAAGATGCTGGATAGGAATTGAGTTAGGCGAACATGCGTATACACATTGCAAGGTGCGTCTTGATGGAGTAATAAATGGTGAAGATAAAGGTGGAGTAAATAAAACATATAATTGGCAAGGTGGTGGGGGGTACAAATTTTATGAACTTGCTCCAACACTGATTATTAAAGATAGTTTTGGTAACTGGATTATTGATAGCGAGGTTTATAATGCTGATTTACTTGCCGCGGCAGTAGCAAAACTAAATGGTTATTACTATGTTCCCGATGAAATAACATTTTGGAAGCAAGGTAAAAGTATGGAGCAAAGTTATATTTTCACTACTACGCAATATGTTACAGCAGAATACCTTGATAATCTTTCAAAAGAAATGGAATTTGGGGACAGATTACTTGTTTGTTGTCCTGCTTTCGATACAGGATTACAAAAACGCTATGATAATATTGTTATTAAAAAAATACCACAGTCTGTTCTGGATAAATGTGAATATGGTAAATCAGATTATAATTTAAATATTATAGATACAGATGATTTTGTTGAGGAGGATTACGATGAATTGGAACTGTAAATATATTAATAATGCACTTTCACTTCGTAGTCCTCAAAGTGAAAGTCTTGAGATCTTTCAAAAAATTTGTGATGTGCTTTCATTAGATAAAATTCCAGATTTAGATGTAGAACTTGATAATTTAAAAGATATGTTTCCTACGCTTAGCTGTTTCGAACGTGATTTTCCATCTATTTGTTTTGCACTTGCTACAGGTATCGGAAAGACAAGACTTATGGGAGCAATGATTGCTTATTTGCACTATGAAAAACAGATAGATAATTTTTTTGTTATGGCTCCTAACTTGACAATTTACAGTAAACTAAAAGATGATTTTGGAAATATAAGTAATCCTAAATATGTGTTTCGAGGACTTGATAAATTTGTAAATCCACCAAGAATTATTGATGGAGATAATTACGAGCAATTCAGCCAACAATCATTGTTCGGAAAGGTGACCATTAATATTTTTAATATTTCAAAACTTAATTCAGAAAGTAAGGATTCAAAAGGAAAACCTGCTCGAATTAAACGTTTAAATGAGGTCTTGGGTGAATCATATTTTGAATACCTAAAAAACTTACCTGATTTATGTATTTTTATGGATGAAAGCCACCATTATCATGCTGATAAAAGCTTTGAAGTTATCAATGAATTACAACCCATATTAGGTATTGAGGTTACGGCAACGCCACAGGTCCAAAAAGGAACAAAGGCGATTCCATTCAAAAATGTTGTATATGAATATTCCTTAGCACATGCTCTGAAAGATGAAAAATATATAAAAGTTCCTGCTGTTGTTACTCGTAAAGACTTCAAGCCAGAGCAGTATTCACAAGAAGACTTGGATAAAGAAAAACTAATTGACGGAATAAAACTCCATATTGATACACAAAGTGCATTAGATATATATGCCCGTACTTATGGAAAACCATTAGTAAAACCATTTGTTCTTGTAGTAGCAAAAGATACAGAACATTCTAAGCATATTAAAGAGTACCTAACTTCTTATGATTTTTATAGAGGATATTATAAAGATAAAGTATTGGAAATTAACTCTGCCCAAAGAGGAATAGAGAAAGATGAAAATATTAATCAATTGCTGAGTTTAGAACATTCTGATAACAAAATTGAAATTGTTATTCATGTTAATATGCTTAAAGAAGGTTGGGACGTTAATAACCTTTATACAATCGTTCCACTTCGTGCATCAGCATCTGAAACATTAACAGAGCAAACCATCGGGAGAGGGTTAAGATTGCCTTATGGAGAGAGAACAGGTGTAGATAAGGTGGATCGCTTATCTATAGTTAGTCATGATAAATATGAAGCTATTGTAAGTCTTGCTAATGATCCCAATAGCCTTGTACGAAGAATCTATTTTATTGACCCTGATGAAAATCCGGAAGGTGAACAAAAGGAAACAGTTGAACTTCCCTCATCTTATGAAAAAGATTTATCATCACAGTCCTACATGGAACAACTTTCGTTATTATTACCAGAGCTTAAAAGTGAATATCCTACAGAAGTTAAAAATGATATTGCTGGTTTTATTGCTGAAACAGCTATGTATGTAGTACAAGAACTGAATAAGCGTGTTAAGAATATCGAGGATGTAAAGAAACCTGAATATCAAAAACTAGCTATTTCATCTGTTATTGAACAAACACAAAAGGCATTCCCCGCCTTACAGTTAAATAAAGAGGATATTATTCCTTGTATACAAAAGGCAGTAGAGTTTTCATCACAAAAATTAACCGATAAGGTTATTCCAATTCCACAAGGTACGGTTCAACCTAAAAGCGAAGTAAAACTACGATATGAGATGTTTACTCTTGACACTAGAAATATAAATTTTCAACCTTCTGAAGATATTCTAGTTGGTACTGAACTGCAGGATGGTGGGAAAACATACGATATAGATACTGCATATGCAAATATTACAGATAAAGACACTCCAGAAGATGCAATAGCAAAGTTACTTATAATAAAGGATAATATTGATTATAGCCAATGCTCTCATGTAATCTATGATTTAATTGAACAATTAAAGAAACATTTGATTTCATATTTGCATATAGATGAAGATGTAAGTAAAGTATTAAAGCAGCGAAGAAAGAATCTTGCTGATAATTTATATGCACAGATGAATGAGCATTTTTACAAAGAAGAGACTATATTTACTGCTGCCGAAATGCGTCCGTTTAGTAAAATCGAGTTTGGATTTGCGGGAAAAATCTCTTCAGATGAAATCTATGATTATAGAGCCAATATTCAGCCGAGTGAGATTAAACAAAAGATTTTTCAAGGTTTCCAAAAGGCATGCCATACGATGTATAAATTTGATAGTAATACTGAAAAAACTTTTGCGACCGTATTAGAAAATGATAAAATAGTTGAAAAGTGGCTTTGTCCAAGTATCAAACAATTTAACATTTATTATGATAAAAACAGTAACGCCCGTTATCAACCAGATTTCATAGTCGAAACTGGGGATATGATTCATATGGTTGAAATTAAAGATAGAAGAATGCTCAAGGATGAAGTTGTCCTAATGAAAGCAAAAGCTGGAAAAAAATATTGTGCTACAGCTACCGAGTTTAATTTGGATAATGGTGGTAAACCATGGAAATATTCAATTATTGCTCATGATGAGGTGCGATTAAACTCTAGCTTCAAGGATTTGATAAATAATTCAGTACAGTATGAACAGGTAACATTTTAGACGGTGTAGCAATATATGTAAAAAAGCTTTTTGGTATCTATCAACCTAAAATTTATTTTATAGATGATTACGCATGAACTCATGATTTTAATACAGTCTAATTCCCCCGAAATCGGGGGAATTAGATAACAATAATTATAGAGGTGCATTGGATATGAATATTGAACTATTATTGCAAGAGGTATCAGCTATATCTAAAAAGTATGATTTAATTAATCAAAAAACAGGCGGATACTTTAATATTTTTAAAATTGCGAATATAGGTACTGATGAGGTTACAATCTGCCGGATGCTATACGAATTACTTTCCCCAACAGGTAGCCATTATCAAGGAATTACATATTTAAAACTATTTGTGGAGAAAGTATTAGAAATAGAAATGTCTGAATCGGAGCTTGCATCTGCAGCGGTTTATCGAGAGTTTTCTATAGATGAAAATCGTAGAATTGATATAGTTATTCGTACAAAAGAGAGATTAGTACCAATAGAAGTAAAGGTATATGCAGAGGATCAAGAGAATCAGTGCTATGATTATTATCAAAAAGCAATAAATGCAAATTTGTTCTATCTTACCAGACATGGAGATTTCCCTTCAGATTATAGTGCTAACGGATTGACGGACAAGCAGGTTACAGCCATATCATTTTCTGTTGATATTTTAAACTGGCTTGGGAAGTGTTTGGAGCAGAAGGAAACAATAAAAATTGCACCCATCAGAGAAGTGATATTGCAGTATATGTCGGCTATCCGGAGCTTTACCAATCAAATGGAGGATGAAAAGGAAATGGAAATTAAAGATGTAATTACGAAATCCCCAGAAAATATGAGGAGTGCTATTGCGATAGAAAGTATTGTTACAGAATGTAAAATAGATCTAATGGAAAAACTGTTTAAAGCAATTGAAGAAAAGGTTGGTAGAAAAAAACTAGAAAATGAATATGATTACGCAGCCAATGAAGGAGAAAAAGTAAATAAATTTTATGGTCGCAAGACTTCTACATACCCAGGAATCAGTTATTTGTATAAATCGGCGATAAAACCTAATATAGACATATGGGTTAGAATAGAAATTGATGACTTGATATTTGTAGGTTATTGTGTTGCTAATCGTCAAAAGTCAGGAGAACAGCGTTTATCTGAAGGTGAAATTATGAATCATATAAAATGGATAGATAAACCTGTAAT
>ENA-UOOM01002246-UOOM01002246.1-fermentation-metagenome-genome-assembly--contig:-NODE-2246-length-16357-cov-3.632560_pt1 | contig 16357 bp, 9 predicted proteins | sample MGYA00245781_ERZ724031 | MGnify/ENA primary metagenome ERZ724031 (study PRJEB28704, sample SAMN03018317) | fermentation metagenome | biome: anthropogenic terrestrial biome; feature: soil; material... | reverse complement strand
AGCTGTTGCTTCAGCTTTCTCAACTACAGCCCTGGCCGTTGCAGCGGCCAGGGCTGTGGTTGAGAAAGCTGAAGCAACAGCTCCGAAGGCCACGCCCACTGCAAGACCCTCAGGAATGTTGTGCAGTGTTATGGCAATTAAAAGCAGTCTGTTCCGGTGCCATGTTGTTTTTATACCCTCAGCATCTTCAATGGGACATCCTAAATGGAGGTGAGGTATCAGTCTGTCAACAACCCCCAGGAAAAGTCCACCCATTAAAAATCCTAAAGTGGGTGGAAGCCAGTTTGGAACACCTTGCCCTGCAGACATCTCAATGGCAGGGACTAAAAGGGACCAGAAACTTGCGGCTATCATTATTCCTGCTGCAAATCCAAGTGAACCATCAAGAACCTTCCTGTTGACTTTAGGGGTTAGAAACACCATCCCTGCGCCAAATGCTGTCATGAACCACGTGAAGGTTGTTCCAATCAGGGCCAGGAAAACAGGACTCTCCATTAAGGTCATATTTTTTATATCTGTTTTTTGGATTTAATAATACCTGCAGTTAGCCCTTAAATTAGTATTCCAGTTTTTACAACGCTCCTAAAGTTTTTACAACGCTCCTAAATTTTATGGTTATCTAAGCTCTTTTAATTAGTATCCTATTTTAAAAGAAAGTTCTAAAAAAGGTTTAATATTGAAAAACATAATGTTTGGACACTTGGTTTTAAGGTAAAATAATAAAGTTTATATTTTATGTGTTACCATATTTTTATTCAGTGTTTTGTAAAGACTCCTTCTTAAATTGAAGGTAAACAAAATGGTGCTGAATAAATGAACAGCAAGAAAACAGGGTTAATAAAAGCCTTCCTACTTCTGTTCGTGGTAACGGTAGTTGTAGGTGCATCCTCTGCTACAACGAACATGATAATTATAACTGATCCTACAGGGCAGGATCCCAATGGTGCTGCAGCTGGAAGCATGTCTTACGCCGCAAACATGTTTCAATCAACCTTCATTTACTCAACACAGAATCATTTCTGTGTCCTTTCTGGTGGTGAGGGTGATTCAACACTCAGACTCCAAGCAACGGTTGCAATCATAAATTCGCTTAAAAAAAATGAAACTCCCTCACAAGCAGCTTCGTTAACATCCAGTTACTCAGGAATCAGGATCATGTGCGGCACACCAACAGGTGGGGCTGCAGTCGGCGGATCCTTCGACGCATACGTCATCATCGTTTCAGGTAACGGCACAATAAACATCACGCCCTACTCCACCACATCAGGAGGCCTTGCAGTACTGCCTGCAGGCACCAAAGGAGCCATCATACACCTGAGAAACAGTGAAGGAAACCCTCTTTATGGAACCGCTGATACTGTTCGTCTACAAACCGCTGAAAACATTGGAAAAATGATAAGGGATGGTTACCCAGCAACTTACATCTTAGGTCAGGCCTTTGGAGAAGTTGCAAACGACTCCGGCGAAGACCATGGTGGAGGAGGCATAAACCTCGTCTCAGGAATCACAACAGGTGACATGTTCACACCAGCAGAACTAAACCAAACAGGGTACAACATGAGTGAGCCCTACAGCAAAACAACCGCTGACGGGTCTTGGAGTGTAAGTTATCCAGAAGCTGATAACTATCAAGTCAGCCCTGATGGAAAACCATTGCATATTGTTTACGCTTACCAAGCCCTTGCAAATACCATAACAACAACAGCAACCAGTGTAACAGTATCAGTTTATGGAAGTGATGAACCTGGAATCTCACAAACAACCGATGAAGTAGTTACAGCCTCCGTTAAAAAGAATGGATACAATAGCACAACAATTGCAAAAGCCATAAACTCAGCGATAGACAACGGATTGATCGTTGGGGTTAACTACGTTGAACCAAAGGATATAAACGTGAAAGAAAGTTCAAGGGCCGTGGGTGTTTACTTTAAAGCACTTCCCAACAGTAGAACAGCTCCTGCATGGAACCTTCCAATAAGCTCCTCACTTCTGAACACAATAGGAAATATACAGACTGCAATTGGTTTAATGTTGGTTGTACTTGTTTTATTCAGAAGAATTCTCATAAAGTCTTTCTTTAGGAAAAAATAAAACCTTAACTTGAATTATACCTTATTTCTACTGATTCCCAGAGTAAAGCCTCCTAATAATAAATCAGTACTCCAAATAGGATTTATAAACATTTCTGTAGATGTGTTAATTTTAAATAGTAAATTCCTTGAAGAACAGATTTGAATTTAGTATCAATTATTCATAAACAGTCCATATCTTCATAAACAATCTATCTCAACAGAGTACGGTTTAATATCCAGAACTGGAGATCCATCCAATGCATCAAGCCACTTCACAGTCAAGGTTCTCCCCTCAAGTTTAACCAGCTCAACCAGACATAAAGCAATGGGATTGGGCCTTGCAGGAGCTCTTGTTGTGAAAACTCCCCTTTTTTCTGTTTTACCGTGCGGCACAACCTGCAGTTTATCGCGTTCTGCCTTGTCCTGCCAGTAAAGTATTATAAAATGTTTACTGAGTTTCTCGCTGAAACGGCCTTGATGTGGAGAATCTGCCCTTACTTTGTAGGGTGAATGTACGGTGCCCACAGGTTTTAAGTTCATGGAACTATCTAGATCATCCCTTATACTTAAATCAGTTGTATAACCTTACTAAATCAGTTGTATAACCTTTACTTTATTTGAACTTACTTTATTTGAACTTACTTTATTTGAACTTACTTTATTTGAAATTGTTATTTGAAAAACTTTAACAAAAAGTAGGATTTGAAAATTTAATTTGAATAAAAATTTGAATAAAAGATAAATTTGAATAAAACCTGAAAAAAGTTATTTTCTTTATTTTCTTTCTTGGATTTGAATGATTTTTGTTGTTGGTCTCAGCATTAAGTTCAAAAGGATGATAATTCCTGATCTAAGATTTGATCTGGAAAAAAAATCTTTATAAAACCCTTTTAATCCTGAAACATCTCCTTGACCTTGGCGTCCATGTCGTCTGCATGGTGAAGTGCCACAGCCTCTGGTGTTTTCGGGTCTACGGTTGAACCCCACCCATTGTGCACGTTGCCGTGGTGGCTTAGGATCATGTGCAGGATCTGGGTTGAAAGTTCGTCTGGAATTTCAAGTTCGTTTATTTTCGCTTTCACCATCTCACATGACATGAAAAGATGATCAAGAAGTCTTCCTTCCTTTGAAAACTTAATGCTCATAGGGTTGTAATCATAGGTCCTTATCTTACCTATATCATGGAGCAGTGCCCCTGTGTAAAGCAGTTCACTGTCTATTTTAGGGAATAAGCTGCAGAGGTTTTTGCAGATCCTTAAAACTTCCACGCTGTGATCAAGAAGACCTCCAATGTAATTGTGGTGGTGCGTTCTGGCTGCCGGTGCACTGTAGAATTTCTCTGTCCAATCATCGTCCAGGAAAAATGATTCAAGAAGAGATTTCAGGTGGGGATTTTCCATTTCTTTTATAGTTTCATGGATCTCATGGATCAGCGCATCTTTATCCAGTTTTGAGGTTCTCACAAATTCTTCCATGTTATATTCTTCCTTTGAGAGTTCTCTGATTTCCTTTACTATAATGTTAAATTTTCCTGAACCCTGTGGAAACTCGTTAACCTTACCTGCTATCTCACAAACTTCTCCTGCATGCACTGAACCGTAGATGATGTCAATTTCCTCTGAAAAGATGAGACCTCTTATTTGACCTGTTTTATCAGCCAGGGTTAGTTTTATGTAATTGTAACCGCCTGAAGCTCTTTTAATGAATTTGTCCGACTCCAAAAACTCAGACTGGATCTCCCTCTGTTCATTCAGATTTTCTATAAAGTCTCCTTCTGCCTTCTTAAACATGGTAAGTACCTTCCTTAAAACTGGAAAATTGCCTGTGTACTAAAAAATTGTATACTAATAGATATTAAATTTTAAAATACATATAAACTTGTCTTCAAACTGCAGATTGAACCTAATAAAACTCAGTCTTTAAACAGTCATTAGTATGGTATTTTTTTCTATAATTTTTCATAATTTAAAAAGTTTTTTCATTTTTTTCATAATGTAAAAAAATTCAGTGACTTTATGATTTATGATTTATTTTTTGAGGAGTTTCTAAAAAAGTTCTGGAAAGAAATCTGGAAAAAATTAGAATCTAAAAAAGAAGGGTAATCAATCTCCCCTTTCTTTAGACTGTGCAATTTTAGATTGTGCAATTTTAGATTGTGTAGTGTTCTCGAGCACTTCAACATCATGCAGGTAGTTTTCTCCACGCAGAGCCGATAAAACTGCAGCCGCCGCTGAGAATCCTGCACCTATATAAAATGCTGTCTGTAATGAAGGCATGAATGCGTTTGCAAGTGTGTAGGGGAACCATGTTGTGCCAGTTATGGTTGCAACCACTGACTGGGGTATGGCTGCAACAAAGGCATTTGGAAGTCCTGAAAGTATGATGTTCACCGGGTTAAAGCCTAAAAATGCTGAAAACATCGCACCCGTAGGTGGAATGTTTGATAATACAGGAGCAAGTTGTGAAGCACCAATACTTACAAGAGAAGATGTCATGGCATCAGGGAAACGCTGTGTGATTCCCACTATAACTATGGTGAAGAACATTGCCATACTTGCTGTGAAGGCCGTGTTCAAAAGGGTCATCATCATTCCAGATGCCACACCTCTCTCCTGGGGCGGTACTGAATTCATTATGGATGCGCTGTTTGGTGATGAGAACATACCGCTTCCTATTCCCATCATGAACAGTGCCAGTCCGAATTCAAGGTAGTTGAAGTTGTATGGCAGGGATGCAAGTACCAGGAATGAAACCGTGTTTATGACCATTCCCATTGTTGCTATCCATCTGGGGCCGTACCTGTCGGATAAACTTCCTGAAACTGGTCCCATGATGATAAACCCAATGGTAAGTGGAAGCATGTATATTCCAGCCCAGAAAGGTGTTGATTCATAGCTGTAACCATGAAGTGGCAGCCATATACCCTGCAAAAGGAGTATGAGCATGAACATCATACCTCCCCTTCCCAGGGAGTTTAAAAAGCCTGCTGCATTAGCAAAACTGAACATCTTTATCCTGAAAAGATCCAACCGGAACATTGGACAGCTAACCCTCCTTTCAATGAATGGGAAGATCAGGAGGCATAAAACTCCAACAGTCATTGAAACCATAACCCATGGATTGCTCCATCCCATTGGATCGTTTCTGTAGGGCATGAGACCGTAGGTCACGCCCAGAAGCAGGAGGGTGATTCCTAAAATGAATGTCACATTTCCCCAAACATCCACCTTGGTTTCTGGGGTTTTAATGGATGTTTCTTTAAGTTTAAGTGTGGACCATACAGTTCCAAGCAGTGCAAATGGTACGCTCACGAGGAAAACATACCTCCAGTTGTAGACAGCCAGCACACCACCCAGTATAAGGCCTAAAAACTGTCCGGCCATGAAAGCAACCATGTTGATTCCCAGGGCTCTTCCTCTCTCGTTAACAGGAAAAGAGTCCGTGAGTATGGCGTTGCTGTTGGCCATGAATAGGGCACTGCCCACTGCCTGAAGTATTCTGAAAACTATAATTTCTATGGCACCGGCGTCTCCTGTTGAAGGCGTGAGGTACAGCAGAACAGATCCTAAGGTGAATATTAGAAAACCCAGTTTGAAGAGCTTCACACGCCCGTAGATATCTGAAAGTCTGCCGAAGCTTAGAAGAAGCGTAGCTGTTACAAGCCCGTACCCCATCAATATCCATAATAAATATTGAAATGATGTTAAAGGGTTTATATGTATGCCGTTGAAGATTGCGGGAAGGGATATTAAAGTTATACTACCGTTGATACTTCCCATGGAAGTTGCTATTATGACATTTATAAGGGCTATCCACTTGTAATCAAGCCCACGCCCATTTTTAGATACATTACAGTTCAAAGTTTCATCACCTCACAGATCAAAAAAATTACAGAAGATTCAATTTTTCCTAAAAGAATTTTTTTTACGAGATTTTCTTTACAGATAAAAAAATATTTAAACATTCAGATAACGATATTAAACATTAAAAACATGAAGTAGGTTTTTAAGAGCATTTAAATAAGGCATTCAAGTCTGAAAGAGTAATATTACTGAAATGAAGAAAAGAGCAATATTACAAAAGTAAATTCAAAGTTTCCATTGAAACTTTTATAAATTGGAATAGAAGTTAAAAATTTAAAAACGCCTTATTTTTTTAAAAATCTTATTAAAAATGATTTAAGTAAAACTTAATTAACCTAAAATTTTAATTACCTCAAAATTCTTATTTATTCTATTCTTGTCTTAACTATGTCGTTAACCCGATATATCTTATTTTATCCATCTGATCCTATTTAAAGATATCGGTAATCCGATACTTTCTTTAAACTGATGCCTTTTAAACTGATGCCCCCTGAAATATGATCTCTGGAAATAATTTATATTTCTGTTTTCCAATAAAGAGTAATATGAAATGCGGGATGAAGGGTTACCTTTCATTTTTGATAATGTGGATACTACACAACAGATGCATGAAAGGTGCTGAAATAGCCAGGGAAATTGAAAAACGAAAGGGAAAAAAACCAAGCCCTGGAACCATTTATCCTGCACTCAAGGATCTGAAAAACAGGGAACTTGTTATCATCGATGAACACAAGAAGTACTCCTTAACAGAAGAAGGCGAAGAAAAACTTAAATCTGCATGCAGATCCTTCTGCAAAACCTTCTACGATGTGGAAGAAATGTTTGAGTTCTGCAAATAACTCATGTATTTAAGAGTTTCATACAGACTTTAAGAGTTTGTAAGTTTCATAGACATTAAGGTACGTAACAATACATTAAGGTACGTAACAATAAGATGCGTATAATCAATTGTAGAATCATGCGCGTAATCAACTACAACTATAAAATCATTTTGTATTTATAAACTGAATACCTCTAATTATCTCTTAAAATACCTCTAATTATCTCTTAAAATACCTCTAATTATCTCTTAAATTTTATTCCCTTTTTAAATTTTAAAACCATATCAAAAAAATATCCATTTTAATAAAAAAATTCATTTAATTCATTTTTTGTAAAGGATAAAGACACCTGCAAGCATAAGAAGACCAAATAACAGTTGCAAAACAGTGAAGGGCTCATTGAGGATTATGAATGCAAATATGGCCCCAAAGAGGGAATCAAATGCAAATATGGATCCAGTTCTTGTTGAACCAATTTCTCGGATGGAGAAGTAGGTGAGCACCAGTGAGAAGCTTATGCAGAAGAGCCCAATAAAAATCAAATAAGGAAGCTGATTTAAAGGTAATTTAAGATTCAAACCCATGATCAGCGATATCAAAATTAGGAATACTCCCCCTATTGAACACTTTAAAGCCGCTATCAGCACCAAATCCCTTTTATTGCTCAAAAATTTGCTTAAACTTGTGTCCATACTCCAAAAGAGTGCTGCCAATATAACCAGCATGCTTCCGTATAAACTCTGGTTAAGGGATAAATTTCCCCCGTTACCTGTGGTTAAAAATATAGCTCCACTTAACAAAAAAATAAACCCAAAAATATCTTTTTTCTGAACACTCTCCCTAAGAAAGAAAATTCCAATAACAATAATAAAGAAAGCCTGTACATTCATCAAAAGAGCCGCATTTACGGCCGTTATTTGATTTAAACCCGTTAAATATATTACTGGGGCAACCACCGAACCTAAAAGTGCTGTGATAAATACTAAAGCATAATCCTTTCTGGAGATGAAGCTTTCAACTTCACTTTCCCTGTTTAGGATGGTTAATATCCTGCTTTGAAGGGGTGAGAACCAAATTAGAAATAAAAATAATGCTGCTGCAACATACGTCAAACCTGCAAGTGCAAAAGGGTGAAGGTACTGCAGTAATATCTTGTCAAATGAATACCAGACCCCAAATATGAGGGCAACCGTTAAAGCACTTAAATATCCCCAATAACGATGCATAGTTCACCTGAATTAAAAAATTTAAGAATCAACATAATATTTATGTTAATTCCTAATTATATGTCCAAAAATATCCAGGTTAGGGACAATGACATTTTATTTTGTATTGAATTCAACACTTTTTTTCAATATTTAATTTCATTAAAATGAATAACTGTTTTTATATTTTACTTAATTGCGATTTTAGTTAAAAGATTTCATAGTTTAATGAAATAATCAATTTTTAGTATCTTTAATATAATATTTAACTTTTACCATATTAAAAAAAATTTGATATCCTCTGAAAACCTTTTGTTAAAAATTATACACCTTTTAAAAAATTTTTTAAGCGTTAAACCTATTTTTATTAAATAAATAACTAATTAAAATAATTAAAATGTTTTTAATAATATAAACTAATTTTTACATTCAGTTTACACTTTTTAAATGAATTATAAGCCTTAATAACCTTAAATAAAGCTTATATTTTTTTATTATAATAAAATTATACTTCAATTAAACTTATTGATTTAGATACACTTTTACCTACGGTTTAAATTTGAATTTTAACTTTAAAATATTTATTTTTAATTTTACACAGCTAAAGATGATAATTTAAACTTTTTAAAATCAAAACTAACTTAAAATGGCATATAATTTAAGTTCAGTGTTAATACTTTTAAAATGAAGAAGTTTTAATTATTTTTAATATGTTTAAAGCTTGTTTAAATCTTTTTTAATTTTAAGAATAAAACTTTGTAATCCTTAGTACTGCACTTAAAAAGTTAATCTTTATAGGTAGTACGTTAATACCCTGAATTGTAAATAAAAATCTTTTAGAAAACGTTTAAATTATTAATAAACAAATAGGGGGGATTTAATTGTAACGAAAATAATTTTAAGCTTTACTTAATCTCAATTTTTGTATTTATTTAAATTAAATAGCTATATATTTCAAATAGTGTATTATAATCTTACAAACCACACGTTGAGGATAACTCATGAATAAAACAAAAAAAGGTTTAATTTTTATTGCTTTTCTCATGTTATTGATCCTTGTCATGGGGCCTGTTTCGGCGGTTAGTTTGAATAGTAGTGATATGGCCCTGGCTTCTTCAGGTGTTAAAAATTATACTGAAACAAATGGCCATATCCCCATTTATGTGGACGTTAATGGTAAAAATAGTACAACACCTTCTTTTTTAAAAAGTCTCACCACATATACAGTGGAACTTAATTCAGGCTCGACTGCACCAGTAGATATAGTTACAGGTGTGAATACGGCTCCTAATCCTTCTGGATCGACAACAGGTAAAATTTATAAGGACGAATATGTTGACATGGCCAGCCGTGCTAGTAATTTCATAACTACAAATGGATATGCTCCAAATTATTCAAAAAGCAGCCTTGGAAAATATACGTTATGAATCATTGGTCTATGCCTATTCAAAAATAATAAATTACTATGCCCTGAACGGAGCCTTACCTAATTATGTAACAGTAGTTTGCTATTCCGGTACAAGTTCAACAGGTATAACATTAGATAACATTCCACCTACTATAACCTGTGACCTTGCTCCAGGTACATATGACAATTTGAAGAATGTGACTTTAACAGCATACGATAACGTTGATGCCAACCCTATGATTTACTACAGCCCAGGCAATGGTGTAACATGGAGTAATCAAGTTAAAAGTGTTACCTTAAATCTTAAAAATGGAGTAACTAATTTAAGGTACTACGCACGTGATACATCAGGTAATATAGGTGCAACACAAACAGCAGTCTATACGATCAATACGAACGCAACAGAACCACCAAGCCTAACAAATGGAGACTTACAAGATTTAGCAAGCTCTGTACAACAGTATGTGGAAGCAGTTCATCAGTTACCAAATAATATAACCACTTCAGAGTCAACGATTGATGTATCCCAGTTTCTTGAACTTGCAGCTACAGCAATTACGAACATAAACAACAATGTAACCACATCAATTCCAGTAGGAAGCTATCAAACAGCATCTAATCCATCAGAAACCATAAATATCGGTGGAAATCTTAACAAAACCGATTATTTAAATCTTGCAAACAATGTTAAAACATACATGGATTCCAATGGAAAGGCACCAGATTACCAGATAACTAATCTAGGAAACATAAGATATGAGTCACTTATTTACACATTAGCTCAGATTTTAAACTCTTATAAAGTAGCCAAGGTCTTACCAAACTTTGTTACAATTAGACCGTGGACAACCGTTACAAACAACAGCACGATGTTCGTAACCATGGATCAAATAAGAAATGCGGCAGATACTGTACAATCTTATGTGGAAACCAACCATCAGCTACCAAACCACGTTGTCATCTCAGAATCTGATGTGAGTATGCCACAATTCTTGAAACTCGAAACAACATACATAACAAATGTTAAAGACAACATTTACCAATCCATTATTTTACAAAATTACAATACAGCTCCAAACCCTTATGAAAGCATCACAGGAGGAAATCTTAACATCACAGATTATCTGAGTGCTGCAAGCGCTATAAGCACATTTATGGATAATAATGGATACGCACCAAACTACAAAACAAGCATAAGAGGATACATCCGTTACGAATCTTTGGTTTACATATGCGCTGAAATAATCAATTCTGCAAGTGAAAATCTGCTTCTTCCAAATTATATTACATTAACACCTTGGACAACTGTTACAGACGAAAACACAGTATTTTTAACTATGGAACAGGTAAATACAGCAGCATCAGCTCTGAAAATTTATGTGGAATCCAATCATCAACTTCCAAGTAGTATAACCATTTCTGAAAGGCAGATAAGCACGTCTCAATTCTTGAAACTTGAAATCATATCGTTAAAAAATATTTGCAACGGATTGTATCAGTCGATTGTTTTGAAAAATTACAATGCAGCTTCCAGTCCTTCTGAAACAGTATCAAGTGGAAAGATCAACTATGAAAATTACTTGAACATTGCAGACAATACTAACTCTTTTATGGATACCAATGGATATGCACCGAACTATGCACAGACTTCACAGGGTAAAATGCGCTTTGAATCCCTTGTTTATATGTACGCTCAGATTTTAAACTATTACAACACGGACAAAGAATTCCCTGTTTATGTGACAGTTAATCCATGGAGTGTTGTTTCGAATCCGAACACAGTAACTTTCGATGTAGGTCAGATAATCAGTGAAGCAGAAACCGTAAAATCCTATGTGGAAAGTAATCATGCACTTCCAGACAGTATAACCATGTCAGGAGTTACTATGAGTATGCCTCAGTTTTTAAGACTTGCAACTACAACGTTACACAACATAAACAAAGATTACACAGGACAAATCATCCTACAGAACTATGGCTTACCAACAGATACATCAGAAACCATCACAGGAGAAAACCTCAACAAAACTCAGTACCTGGATCTTGCACGAGAAGTTGAGTATTTCATGTACAACAATGGAAGGGCACCCAACTTCCAAAGCAGTGATATTGGAAACATAAGCTACCAATCCTTGATCTACATGTACAGCCAGATATTAATTTCTTACAAAACAAATAACAGTACACTACCATACTTTATCACAGTAAAACCGTGGACAACAGTTTCAAACGCCAACACAGTATTTTTAACCATAGAACAGATAAATACGGCAACATCAACTCTAAAGCAGTATCTGGAAACCAATCATCAACTTCCAAGTAGTGTAACGGTTTCAGGAATTCAAATAACTATGCCACAGTTTTTAGAACTTCTAACTCAAGATGTGGTAAATATAGATGGAAAATTAAATGCAACACTTATTCTGGGAAACTACAATTCAGCATCTAACCCATCAGAAACAGTGACAGGAGGAAATCTTAACAACACATTTTACATTGACCTGGCAACTGATATAATTAATTACATGAATTCCAATGGTCGAGCACCTGATTACCAAACAACCTGCATAGGAAACATAAGATATGAGTCACTTATTTACACATACTCATTAATACTAAATTACTACAAGGAAAATGGGAATTTACCAGAAAATATCACTGTAACACCATGGTCAACCCTCTCCAATACAAACACAACTTTTTTCACAGTAGAACAGTTAGAAGATGCTGCAAAAACCGTGCAAAACTATGTGGAAACCAACCATCAACTACCGAGTAGCGTTAACATCTCTGGAACCAATGTGAACATGTCCCAGTTCTTGCAAATGGCAGCTGCAGCAATTTTAAACGTGGACAACTCTATTTACACTTCAATCACACTCAAAAATTCTAGCACAGCTTCCAGTCCATCAGAAACAATCATAAAACAAGGGAACATCAATTCATCAGACTACTTAAATCTTGCATACAACATAATCAGTTACGCAAACTCCAATGGAAGAGCACCTGATTACCAGACAACTAATCTAGGAAACATAAGATACGAATCCCTTATTTACATGTACAGTCAGATTTTAAGTTCTTATAACGCAACAGCAGCATTACCAGAATTTGTCACGGTAAATCCATGGACGGTTGTTTCAAATTCGAGCACAGTGTTTGTAACAACAGCTGATATAAAAAATGCATCTGAAACTCTGAAAATTTATGTGGAATCCAATCATCAAATTCCAAGCAGCGTAAATGTAGCAGGAAGACAGATAACAGTGCCACAATTCTTAAAACTCCTAACTAACTCAGTTATAAACATTGAAAACTATTTAGATACATCAATTATATTGGACAATGTTGAAACACCAAACAATAACTCAACAGAAAACATAACAAGTGGAACCATAGACAATGATGAATTTGTTGATATAGCAACCACAATAAATAATTACATAACTTCCAACGGAACAGCACCAAGCAATGTTTCAGACACCAGTTTAGGAAGCAATATGCGCTACGAATCATTAATTTACATGTTCGCTCAGATCATGGCATCTTATAATGCAACAGAACATGCACCTGAAGAAGTTTCAGTTGTCCCCTGGCTTGCAGTGTCCAATCCCAATGGAACCTTCAACTTCCGAACTCAAAAAGCATTCAACAGCATACAAGCGGCTTTAGATGATGTTGATACAGTAAATGGCGATACGATATGGTTGGAAAAAACTAATTACTCAGAAAATGTTGTGATAAACAAAAAGATCACCATAAGACCAGTATCATGGTTTAACGTAACAGTTCAAGCTTTAAATCTTAATCTGCCAATTTTCACAATAAATACTGATGGGAACTGTACAACAATACAGGACCTCATCATAAATGGTTCTATAAACAACATCGCAATATACATCAACAGTTCCACAGACAACCAAATCCTGGGAAACAACATAACAAACAGCAGCAATGGAGTGTACCTCTATAATTCCACAGAAACTGTGATATCTGGAAACAACATATTAAACAACAGTTTAAATGGTGTACTTATCATTACAGGCTCTGATAATGAAGTTTCAAGCAACAAGATAACATCCAATGGATCTATTGGAATCAACATCCAAAACTCCACAGCTAACAGAATTTACAGTAACAGCCTATTCACTAACCAAGATGGAATCTACTTAGAAAACTCCTCAGCAGAAGTTCATTTCAATAGCATAGTTGGAAACAGTCAATATGGACTATGTAGCAAAGGTAACAGTACAGTTAACGCAACCAACAACTGGTGGGGATCCAACAATCCAAATGTATCTCTAAACAATCCAACTGATATTTATAGAGCTGAAGGAACCGTGAACTACAACCCATGGTTAATACTCTCATTGAACGGCCTCACGGATCGCTCAGATCGCAATGGTACCTGTTACAATTGCACGGTAACCGCAGACGTAACTCACAACAGTCATGGGAATGACACATCATCAGATGGTAGCATACCAAATGATACACCAATCAATTTCAACTCAACTTTAGGAACACTTAACAGCACGGGATCCACCAAAAAAGGTAAAATAGAACTTAAACTTACCAACGCAACAGCAGGAACAGCTGATGTCTCAGCAATCCTCAACAACCAGACAATTTCCACAAAAATCAACATAACAAACGTTGATGTACTTGGAGTGTATAACACAAGAACGCATGAAAGTTTCGCCACTATACAAGCAGCCATAGATGATGTTGACACAATTGATGGGGACATTTTAACTCTAAACGAAGGAACATACACAGAAAACGTTCTTGTTAACAAGAGACTCACCATACAACCTGTTACTGGAGCAAACGTAACAGTTGAAGCCAAAGATTCAGATAAAAGTGTTTTTGTAATAAACAACGAAGGAAGCGGATCAACAATAAGAGGACTCAACATAATCAGCTCTGAAAATTCATATGGCATATCCCTAAGCCACTCATATAACAACAATATCATCAACAACACAATATCCAACGGCAACAGGGGAATCTACTTATACATATCAGGAAACAACGTCATAACAGAAAACATCATAACAGGCGGTTACTATGGAATAGTTCTTTACAACTCAACCAGCAACATATTATCAGGAAACACCGTGAAATACAACGAAAACGGAGTCTACCTCTTTGAATCCAATTACAACACAATAAATGGGAACACAATATCCGACAATTACTACGGAAGCTATTTCTACCATTCTAATAATAATAACGTAACTGAAAATAATTTTAGAGGTAACTGGGCGGGTATTTACTTATATGACACTAACAATAACAGCATAACTGGAAACAACCTCACAGACAACGGAGCAGGAATAACTTATTACAACTCCCTTAGCACTACGATCTCAGGAAACAGTTTCACAGATAACTGGCTCACAGATACAGCCACCATAGATTCAGGTAAAATGGTAATGGCCACCACCACATACAGTTGCGGACCTGCAGCCCTAGCAACAATTTTAAAAAGTCTAGGAATCTATACTACAGAAGTTGAAATCGCCAAACTAGCAGGAACAGATGAAACAGGGACCAGCCTCTACGGACTGAAAACAGCAGCACAAAACAAAGGAACAACAGCAATTGGGGCAAGATTAACCTTAGATCAACTCAAAACCAATTATATTGTAGTTTTAACCATAAATGATGTCAACTACTTCGAAGTCGTACAGAACATAACCAACACCACTGTTTACCTCTTCGATCCTAACCTCGGAAACATTGAAATGTCAATAACAAAATTCAACGAACTCTACACAGGAGTAGCATTCCTAATCAACGAACAACCACCAGGAAATGTCACAATATTAACTGATGATGAAATGAAGAACATCAAAGGAAACTGGCATACTATAGCAATCCAACATTATTATTGGACGCCTGGTTATTTTTATGTGACCTGGAAAAGAGTAACTGTCAGTTTTTCAGTGCCATATGTTTACCTTACATGGGTACCAACCTTCAACTTAGGCCAAATCCATTTAGGATACTATGCAGCCCACATAGGATGGTACAGAGTAAGCTATGGATTTTCAATACCAATAATCCACTATGTACCCGGCCACAAAGTATATTATACTACCTACATAAAAGTCATTGACTACAAGGACGTGCCAAAAGTCAGGCCGTCTTATGAATGGAAGGGAACGGCTATTGTTAAAAAACGTGTTTATTATAGTAAAAACATAGTTGCGGGAAGCGTAGGGGTTTATAGCACTTTATTAGCCCCTTTAGCCGGTAAATATGGTATAATTGGTTTAAGTGGAGGTTTATTTGGGATTGATTCACTTTGGACAGGCTTAAATGACTATGCTGCCCATTTAAATGAAGTTGGTTCACAAGGATGGATAGATCCAAAATAAGGGGATTTAACTATTTTTTTATTTTTTTTAAAGTATAGGAGATGGTTTATAGTGCTAAATATCAAAAATAGAGTATTTTTATGGATTTTTTTATTGGTATTGTGTTTGCTAAATTTTTTTAGTTCTAAAATTATGATTTTTGCAAATGGTGGTTTAATGATCTGTGCGATCTCTTTCATTATTTTGGATTCTGTGGATGAAAAGTATCACGGAAAATTATCAATAGGAATTGCTTTTTTACTTTTATTATATACTATAGTTTGGATTTTATTAAGTAAGATAACCATGGAAACTTTGATTGCTTTAATTGTTTTGATTTTGTATATAATTGTAAGGATATTGATTTTTCTAAGTTCTACTTTAAAAAACAAATAAATATGTAAGAATAATACACATTTTATTTAATATTTGCAATATTTTTTACTTCTTTTAGATTGTTGTTGACTTTATATTACATTCATTAAAATGAATTTTTTTATTATAAGTCTTTTAACTGTTTTTTAATTTAGGTTTAATTTTCATGGTTCTAGATCTTGAACTTCGCATTATATATTTTATAGAATTATAGCGGATCTTGAAATATGGCCTTCTGGCTGTTTTTT
>ENA-UOOM01002245-UOOM01002245.1-fermentation-metagenome-genome-assembly--contig:-NODE-2245-length-16358-cov-47.269092_pt1 | contig 16358 bp, 14 predicted proteins | sample MGYA00245781_ERZ724031 | MGnify/ENA primary metagenome ERZ724031 (study PRJEB28704, sample SAMN03018317) | fermentation metagenome | biome: anthropogenic terrestrial biome; feature: soil... | reverse complement strand
ATTATTGTGCGGATAAAACCAAATAAAGAAGATTATCAATTAAATTTAAATACTGATAACAATAGTTACACCTTAAAACGAGCTCATGTTATTGATCACCGTGTAATCGTAAAGAACTAGGAGAATAGGCATGGATTACAATCAACTTTTTGTTAAATTTGCCCTCGGTATTTTAACTATGATTTTTCAAATTAATATTTTTGGTAAAGGTAATTTGGCCCCCACTACTGCGTTGGATCAGCTGCAGAATTATGTTCTCGGTGGCATTATTGGTGGTTTGATTTATAATCCTAGTATTACAATTGTGCAATTTTTACTGGTATTGGTTCTCTGGACACTGGTTGTTTTCATTTTAAAATTTGCCCGTGATCATAATAATTGGATTCGAAATTTAATTGATGGTAAACCAGTTCAGGTCATTAAAAATGGAGAAGTACAGGTTGCTAACTGTATGAAAGCCGGTATTTCTGCAAATGAGCTAATGTTTAAACTGCGGAGCCAAGGAATTTATTCAGTTGAAAAAGTTAAAAATTGTATTTTTGAACAAAATGGACAATTAACCGTAATTGAAAATGATGAGGCTAACATTCGTTTCCCAATTATCAGTGATGGTCAGGTTAATCAAGATGTCCTTGATTTGATTCATAGAAATGAAACTTGGCTTAAACAGGAAGTAAAAAAAGCAGGGTATAATAGCATTGGTGATATTTTCTTAGGAGAATACAACGATGGGAAACTTGCATTTACTGGCTATTATAAAAAGTAGAAAAGAGATATAAATGGCAAACTTTGATCAAGCAAAAAAATTAATTGCAAGTGCAGATGCAGTAATTGTCACCGCTGGTAACGGTATGGCAAAAGAAGAAGGCCTTGATATTCTAAGCGAAGAAGGTTTTGATGATGAATTTGGAGCCATAGCTGAAAAGTATGATGTTCACACAATTGGGGATGCTTTAGATAAAAAATTTGCTTCCTGGGCTGAGCAATGGGAATTTTGGAGTAAGTTAATTGCTGAATATTCATTAAACTATGAACCAAGCACAACCATGCTTAATTTAAAGACTTTGCTTAAAAATAAAAAGTATTTCATTGCTACTTCTACTTTTGGTCATTTCTTTGAAAGTGCTGGGTTTAATGAAAATAGGATTTTTAATGCCTTTGGTGATTGGACCAAAATGCAGTGTTCTAGTGGGATTAATCATGGCTATAAGGATGACCGCGAGGTCGTGCGTCAATTTGTTTCAGCTGCTGAAGATAATCAAGTAACAGAAGAGATGGTTCCTAGATGTGAGGTATGTAATAGTGAGATGGAATTACATATGCCACTTAATGCTAATTTCTTCCCAGATACTGATGCTAATACTCGCTTTCGCTGGTTTTTAACTGGCAATGAAGATAAAAAAGTTGTCGTTTTAGAGTTGGGGGTTGATTTAACTAGCCCGCAATTACTTGATCCGATTGTTCATTTAGTAGAGAAATTCCCAAATTGGAATTATATTGCAGCAGATCTTAGTCAAAAAGATTTACCAGCTGATGTGCAAAAAAAGAGTTTGGCTTTTAATGCTGATCCACATACTTTGTTAACTGGTCTTACGCAAAAATAATAGGAGTTTTAAATGAGTATTATTGTTAAAAATGGTGCACTGCATGTTTCTGGTGCAGAAGATAAGTTGCGGCATAAAGGGATTGAACGGCCGGAATTTTTAAAAGATTACACTTTGCTTGATATTGAGACCACTGGTTTGAGTACATACCGTAATCGGGTAACCGAACTTGGCGGAATTAAAGTTAGAAACAATGAAATTGTTGATAAATATACCAATCTGCTTATTTATTCGAAGTCTAATAAGGTGCCTAAATTTATTACCAAGCTTAATGGAATCACCGAAGAAAAAATTATTAATGAAGGTATTCCGGTTAAGGAAGCCATGCATGATTTTCGTGAATTTATCGGTGATGATGTAATCGTTGGCTATAATGTTAACTTTGATTTGAATTTTTTATATGATTTGACGAAAAAATTTAAATTATCAGAATTATCTAATGATTATGTCGATGTATTGCGGTTAGCTCGAGTTTATTACCCTAGGGAGCGACATAACCGGTTAATCGATTGCATGCAGCGTGCAAATATTGCCAAAATCGAGCAACACCGCGGTTTAGATGACTCAATTGATACTAAAAAAGTGTACGACGATTTTCGCGAACATTTTACACCGGCTTTACTGAAAAGAGCTCAAGGTAAAGTAAAGAATATAAATTTAGTTGAGGATGAATTAGAGCCGTGGCAAATTGGCTACCGTAATCCAATTAATAATAAAAAAATTGTCTTTTCTGGTAATATTCACATGAATGCGGATGGAGCCAAGAAAATGGTCAGTAATTTAGGTGGAGAAAATCAAAAAGAAGTAACTCCGTATACTAATTATTTAATTATGGGAGACCATGATTTCTTTAGAAAAGATAATTCAGATCTGAATAAAGCTAGAGATTTAATAAAAACGGGTGCAAAGATTAAGCGCCTATCTGAAAGTTTCTTTTTAAGTATGTTAGATGATTGGGCAAGAAGTTAAAAAAGTAGAGGATATCCTCTGCTTTTTTCTTATTTTATTGCAAACAAAAGTTCGATTGATTATACTTATTCAGTATTAATGAGGAGGATAATTCAATGGCTCGTAGACGCAGACGAAAACGTAAAAATGGGAATACTACTCCTTTATCGGTTTTAATAGTTGCAATTATAATTGTATGGGGCTTTTATACCAAAGCTGGTAGTAAGCCCAACGGTTCTAACATAGCAAGTCAGGATTCTAGCAAGCCTACTTCAACTATGAATAACAATAGTACCCTTAAAAGTGCTAAACCAGCTCAGAAAATTTATGGTGGTTTATCCAAATCTGATTATGATAAATTAGCAAAACTAAATTTTAAGAGTGGCGATGGGGCTTATGTGACTGTTAATCAAGATAAATCTACCCTGATTAAACATGCTTGGAAGGTTAACCGGGTAATTTATTCAAATTTGGATAATCTAAATAGGACGTCACATTCTAATACTGCTTTTTTAGAAAAAAGAAACGTAGCTAATGATAGTCTGCGTGTAAGGCAGGTTGTTGAACCTACAGCATGGCATTATAACCGCCGTAACGGGCAACAAATTTATAACCGTGGACACCTTATTGCTTACTCTGTTTCCGCGGGGATTGATCAAGATGGGGATTATGAGCCGAATAATTTATCTGGTGACCAAAATAATCCTAAGAATTTATTTACCCAATCCGCTTTCTCTAACCAAAAAATACAAACAATTTTTGAAAGCCAGGTTAGGGATGCACTGCGGGATAATGAAAAGATCATTTATCAGGCGACTCCGATTTTTCGTGGAAATGAACTGATGGCCCGTGGTATTAATTTACAGGCTGTATCAAGTGATGGCAGTTTGGACTTTAACGTTTATTTATTTAACGTTCAGCCAGGTTACGTATTTAATTATCATAATGGTCGTGCGAAAGTTGATCATCAAATGCGAGTTAATAGTAAAATGGGTATATGACTTTAGGTATTAAAAAATAAAGAGGTTAGCAATATGAAAAAAGATAATTGTACTGCGATGTTAGTTGGTAAAGATGCCAGTATTGATGGTTCAACCATGATTGCGCGTGATGAAGACGGGTACGCAGGCATAAATGAAAAGCTTTTTGTAGTGAATAAAGCTAAACATTATGATGAGAATTATGTTTCAAAGTATAACGGTTTTAAAATGCACCTTGAAGGTGACGGCTGCAAGTGGACAGCTGCCCCAACAGCTGATAGTAGCGAAGGCCGTTGGGATGAGCAGGGTATAAATGAATACAACGTTGCAATGACTGCCACTGAAACCGAAGCAACCAATGCCCGCTGTTTGGGACATGATCCTTTGGTTAAAAACGGTATTAATGAAGATGCGATGTTATATATCACTTTGCCATTCGTTAAGACGGCACGTGAGGGTGTAAAGCGTCTGGGGCAATTGATTGAAAAATATGGTACCGGTGAAACTAACGGAATTGCCTTTTCGGATAACAAAGAAATTTGGTACTTTGAAACAGGTGCTGGTCACCAGTGGGTAGCTGCCCGAGTACCCGATGATTCGTATGCAATTTGCCCTAATATTATGGTGATTCAAAAGATTGATTTTGATGATCCAGATAACTTTATGTTTGCTTCCACTATTCGTGATTTTGTTAAAAAGAATCATTTAAACAATAGTAATGATGGTTCCTTTAACTTTAGAAATATTTTTGGTACGCAGGATGAAGCGGATGCCTTTTACAATACGCCGAGAATTTGGTATGGCCAAAAATTATTTAATCCAAGTATTGAACAGGATCCAACTAGCCAAGAAATGCCTTTTACTAGAAAGCCAGAAAGAAAGATCGGCATTGAGGATGTACAGAAGTTTTTAACCAGTCACTATAACGGGACGCCTTATGATCCAATGGATACTTATTCTTCAGGAGATAAGAAGGATCAAAAGAAATTTCGTTCTATTACTTTGGATAGAAACCAAGAATCCAGCATTTTGCAAATTAGGAATAATGTTCCAGCTAGGTTTGCCGCGATTCAATGGATAAATATGGGTTTTTATGCATATTCTCCATATGTTCCTTTCTATACTAATATTGAAGATACTCCACTTAATTATAAGATTGCTGAACACACTGTTGATCCAGATAACAGTGCATATTGGCTTTATAAGACTTTGCAAGTATTAGTTGAGCCGCGTTTCCACCAATATGTTTACCAAGTTAATGCTTATCGTGATGATTGTCAGAGTTATGGAATTGGTCGGGTTGAAAAGACCGACCAAGCGGCTGAAGATATGGATCAGGAAGAGTTGGTTAAATATTTGACGACCGCTAATGATCAAACAGCTGGGGTCATTACTAAGAAGACCAAGGCATTAATGAGTGATTTAATAAGGCAAGCACTTAATTCTTCTAAATATCAATTTGAACGTGGCGACAATTTATAATTATTAATTGGCTATATTATTGGGCAATGTTCGGATAATTTTTTTAATAATAAAATAAATATTACTTAAAAGGCTACAGCGCGAAAGCTGTAGCCTTTTTGTATCCTCCAAGATAAATTGAGTACTATATCTTGTAAATAAGAACATTTCAATCATAAATTATATAATAATTAATGTTTTATCCACAAAAGTAAAAAATCAAGTAAAAATGAAGTTTGTTTCACGGAAACTACGAATTTTAGGTGAAATAAATTTGTGCTTTTTCAGGGTTTATCTTAAAATTAAATAAGAAATTAACAATTAATAACAAGATATAGTGGTGTGTAAATGTATGGGTAATGATAAATTCGTTGAAGTAAAGAACCTTAAAAAGGTATATAACAACGGTCATGAAGCTATTAAAGACGTTAGTTTTTCAGTAAAAAAAGGCGATTTGGTTTGTTTGCTCGGACCTTCTGGGTGCGGAAAAACGACCATTTTAAATATATTGGCTGGTTTGCTTAGCCCAACGAGTGGAGACATTCTTTTTGATGGCAAATCGGTGGTAAAGACAGCTCCTAAGGATAGGCATATTGGATACGTTTTTCAAAATTATTCCTTATATCCGCATATGTCAGTCTTAAAAAATGTTATGTTTCCGCTAGTTGTCGGTAAAAATAAGAAGCCGAAAGCCGAAGCAAAAAAAATCGCCGAAAAATACATGAAATTAGCACAAATTAGTGATTTAGCTGATCAAAGGCCACATAACCTTTCCGGTGGACAACAGCAACGTGTAGCCATTGCGCGTGCATTAGTTGGGGAACCAAAGATTTTACTTATGGATGAGCCCCTAAGTAACTTGGATGCCCGTTTACGGTTAAAGATCCGTGAAGAAATTAGGTCTCTTGTTAAAGAAGTTGGTATCACCACTTTATTTGTTACACACGATCAAGAAGAAGCTTTATCAATTGGCGATAAAATCATTCTTTTTAACGATGGGGTTATTCAGCAGGATGACCTTGGGCAGAATTTTTATTTGAAGCCTAACAATTATTTTGTTGCCAACTTCGTTGGTAATCCAGTTATTAATAACTTTAAAGTTAAAAAAGATGATGGCAAGATAAAGGCCAAAGATTTTGAAATTAATGTTGATGATTTAGATCAGGATCGTTTTAAACGTGAAATTCCAGATGGTGATTATATACTTTCGGTTCGTCCTGAAAATATTTTGCCGGATGAAAATGGTGGCTTACCAGTTCACGTTGATGATATTGAACTAATTGGTCGTGAACGGATTTTGAAATTTGAACATGATGGTAAACAGGCCCGTTCACTGGTAGATTTAGAAGCCCCAATTAAAGTCGGCGATGATATTAAGCTGAAAATGCGTCTAGATCGTATTTTCCTGTTCACACCTGACGGGGAGCGTGTTTACTGATGAAGACAAATCAAAAAAAGGCTTGGCTATTTTTAGCACCAACAATTATTTTTGTAACTTTCTTTAGTATTTATCCAATTCTGCGGGCTTTTGTGATGAGTTTTCAAAGTGGCTCATTGATCAATTTATCCTGGTCTGGTTTAAGTAATTATCAATATTTATTTAAAGATCCAGAATTTTGGTTAGCCATCAAAAATACCGCTTTATACGCACTTATTTCTGTACCAATTGGTTTGGCTATTTCGATTTTGTTAGCTTGGATTATTTTTAGTAAGGTTAAACATAAGTCTTTTTTTGAAACAACCTTCTTTATGCCTTATGTTACTTCGACGATTGCTATTGGAATCGTGTTCCGTTATATCTTCAATGGAGACTATGGTTTACTTAATTTCGTACTTCGTTGTCTACATTTACCCGCCCCAATTTGGATTGATGATCCATCGATGTCACTGACTACAATCATTATTTTTGGAATCTGGACCTCTTTAGCATTTAACATCGTAATTTTGATGGGTGCATTAAGGAATATTGATCCTAATTTTTATACAGTGGCTGATATGTATGGTGCCAGTGGAGCAGAAAAATTTTGGCGAATCACTATGCCTGAATTAATCCCAACGCTTGCGTTTCTATTAACAATGAATATTATCGGTGCCTTTAAAGTTTATACGTCTGTATATGCTCTGTTCAATGGACAAGCGGGTGTCGGGAATTCAGGAACAACGGCAGTATTCTATATTTATAATAAATTCCAAATTGTTGGAACACCTGGTGTGGCAATGGCTGCTACGGTCGTGTTGTTCCTAATTATTCTGTTCATTACTTTTTTACAACGTAAAATGATGAAGAAGATTGGAGAAAATTAAAATGAAGAGAATTCGTTGGGGTGTCGTATTGGGCTACATTATTTTAGTTATATTTGCAATAATCACAGTTTTTCCCTTCATTTATATGATTTTAGGTGGGTTAATGAGTTTTCAAGAAACCACGTCGATTCCGCCAACAATTATTCCCAAGCACTTTGAGTGGGGCAACTACGCTAAGGTTTTTGCGCAGGCTCCCTTTGCCCGTTACTTCTTTAATACTTTTGTAACGGCAAGTATTACAACTATTGTTAGTCTGTTTAATTCGTTACTTGGTGCCTTTGCGATGGTCAACCTGCAATTTAAAGGCAAACGTTTCATTCAAATTATTTTGCTTTCATTATTAATGGTTCCAGGCGAAGCAATTATCTTTACCAACTACAACACCATTGCCAGAATGGGATTGCTTAATACGTATATTGGCTTGGTTTTACCATTTCTAACTTCAATCTTTTACATGTATTACCTGCAAAGTTACTTTGGTTCAATTTCTAGCACTATTTATAAAGCTGCAATGATTGATGGAGCTAGTGATTGGGAGTATATCTGGAAAATTTTGGTGCCAATGTCTAAAGGTGGTTTGTTTACGGTTGGACTACTTAGCTTCATTTCTGGTTGGAATTCATTTCTGTGGCCATTACTGGTAACTAATGAAGACAGCATGCGCCTGTTAAACAACGGGTTATCGGCCTTTGCATCTGATGCTGGGAGTGAAACTCAACTGCAATTGGCAGCGGCTACTTTAACAGTTTTGCCAATATTGATTTTGTACCTTATTTTTAGAAAACAAATTATTCGAGGAGTAGTTCGCAATGACCTTAAAGGATAAAACAACTGTTACTTTTTATAATGGCTTAAACACAATCGGTGGGCCAATGATTGAAGTCGCATATGGTAAATCGCACGTATTATTTGATCTAGGTGAGGTATATCGTCCAGAACTTAATTTACCCGATGAAAGTTACCAAACTTTAATTCAAAATAAATTGATTGGTGACGTACCTAATTTCTATGATCCAAAGATTACTGGTAAGAAGATTGATACAGATAGATGGGAGCATTCAGCGGCTTATATGTCGCACCTGCATTTAGATCACAGTAAAGCTATGAATTTACTGGCACCGGAAATACCGCTGTATGCGGGCCCGATCACAGCACACATGCTTCCTGCTTTAAATGAAAAAGGTGACTTTCTTTTGCCGGCTGCTGGGCACAAAAGTAACTATACCCGGTCAATTATTGCTGCAGAATACAAAAAGCCGATTCATGTGGGAGATATTACATTAGAAATTTGGCCAAGTGATCATGATGCTTATGGTGCCACTGGTCTTATCATTACTACTCCAGATAAGAAAATTTCTTACACTGGTGATATTCGCCTTCATGGTTATCACCCAGATTGGGTACATGAATATCTGACTGCTTCTAAGGGCTGTGATTTATTCATTAGTGAAGCTACTGGCGTTTCTTGGCCAGAAGAAAAAAATGATAAAGATAGTGAAGAGTTTACCGGTCCTAAAAATGAGAAAGAATTAACGGAGGATATCGTTAATTTGCAAAAAGAGAATCCTAACCGGCAAATTACCTTTAATACTTACCCAACTAATGTGGAACGCCTTTTACGAATCATTGCAGATTCGCCGCGTAAGGTTGTGCTTTACGCTGAACGTGCGCATTTACTCAAAGAAAGCTTCAAGAAAGACTATCCATATTACTATTTGCCAGGGGACAAAAAGTTTACGGATCTTAAACCAGAATTAGAAGTTTCTTATAGTGATCTTTTAGATGATGATCATAAATACCTCTGGCAAGCTGTCAGTGACTTTGATAGGTTACAAAAAGGCGGACTTTACATTCATTCTAATGCTGAACCATTAGGAGACTTTGATCCAGCATATAAGCCTTTTGTAGAGCAATTTGCTAAGGATGGTATTGAGTATAAGGCCCTGCGTTGTTCTGGTCACGCAGATGAAAAAGAACTGAAAGAGATTATTTCGGAGGTTCAACCAGCTATTTTAATACCGGTGCACACATTACATCCGGAGTTGGAAGAGAACCCATATGGTAAACGGATTTTACCTAAACGTGGTCAAACGATTACGCTTTAGTGAATCAAAAATTTGTTGTTTAGTTTTATTTTTGGGAGGATATACCAAATGAAGTTCGGTAAAAAGCTAGCTATTACAGCTATTGCTGGTTTAGCTTTGATGGGAACTGCTGCTTGTTCCAAAGGCGGCAATTCTTCGTCAAGTTCTGAAAAGATTCCATCGAAAGTTACCAAAAAGACCAACGTTGTCTTCTGGCATGGAATGACTGGTGTTCAACAATCTACTTTGCAAACATTGACTAAAGAATTCGAAAAGAAGAATCCTAAGATTAGTGTTAAGCTTGAAAACCAAGGTGCTTATAATGATTTGCAGGCTAAGATCAATTCAACTTTGCAATCACCAAATAATTTGCCAACTATTACACAAGCCTACCCGGGTTGGCTATGGAATGCTGCACAAAATAAAATGTTGGTTGACCTGAAACCATACATCAATAATAAGGATGTCGGCTGGGGCAGTGCTAAGAATTCTGATATTAGAACGGAACTACTTGATGGTGCTAAAATTAAGGGCACCCAATACGGTATTCCATTTAATAAATCGATCGAAACTTTAACATATAATGCTGACATGTTTAAGAAATATGGCATTAAAAAAGCTCCTACTACTATGCAAGAGTTAAAACAAGATTCTGAAACCATTTATAAGAAGAGTAATCATAAGGTTGTTGGTGCCGGCCTTGACTCACTTTCTAACTATTATGTTCTTGGGATGAAGAACCAAGGAACCGACTTTTCAAACAAGATCAATTTCACTGGTCCACAATCAAAGAAGCTTATTAATTATTATGCTGATGGTGTTAAGAAGGGTTACTTTAGAGTAGCTGGTTCAGAGCATTACTTATCCGGTCCCTTTGCTAACCAAAAGGTTGCGATGTTTATTGGTACATCTGCAGGCGAAGGCTTTGTTAAACAAGGTGTAGGTAAGAAATTTACTTACGATGAAGCCCCACGTCCAGGCAAATATACTATGCAACAAGGCACGGATATTTATATGTTCAAGCATGCATCAGCTAACCAAAAGGCTGCGGCATTTAAGTACATTAAGTTCTTAGTATCTAAATCTAGTCAACTTAAATGGGCTAACGCAACTGGTTATATTCCAGTTAACGAAGGCGTAGTTAAATCAAGTGTATACAAGTCTAACAAGAACTTGAAGCTTCCTGCTAAGCTTGAAAGTGCCATGAAGTATTTGTATAGTGTTCCGGTTGCTAAGAACTCCAATGCGGCTTACCAACAATTGAATCCAGTTATGCAAACAATTCTCTCTGCAGCACAAAAGAAACAAAATGTTAATAATGCTATCAAAGCAGGTAAATCTAAATTTGATGCTGCTTGGAAGCAATAAAACTAAGTAACAAATATTATTTAGGGAAACAGGCCGTAAAGCCTGTTTTTTTCTTGCGTCATTTTGAACTACTAAATGATAAGATAGTAAAGTTGAAAAATGAATGTTACGATTAATTAGATGAAAAATTTAGAGGTGAGATTGATTGATCAGACAGCAAAGTTTCCCCGTTGAAACTAAGTATAAATGGTACGATATTAGCAATTTAAGTGAAGAGGATAGCGATAAGTTACAGGATGAATTTAATTTTACCCCTGATATAATTTCCTATATTTCCGATCAACACGAACGTCCACACTATGATTACGATATTCATACTCATATTCATTTGCTTGTTTATGATGTGCCAATTTGGCCTACAAATTCGATTAAACACTTTACATCCCGTCCAATTACCCTTTTAGTTTTGGGAGAAAATATTTTTACTTTTCATACTGAAGCAACTAGTTATGTTCTTGATGAATTTAATGATGAACATATGCGGGAACAATTATCTGAAGCAAAGGATGTAACTGAGCTTCTCATGAAATTTTTACTTTATTCGTCGCAATATTTTCAACATGCCATTACCCAGTTAGATGTGGAACGTAATAGTCTGGATCAAAAGTTATCGGATGATATTGATAACAAAGATTTAGTTGAATTATCTAATATTGAAAAGAGTCTAGTTTACCTTTCTAGCTCTATTCAAACCGACTTAATGATGTTGCACAGCTTGGACCACTCTAAATTAGAATTTACTAAAGCGGCTAAAGAACGACTTGATGACGTTTTGATTGAAACAAATCAATCCGCAGAAATGGTTAAAATTTCTCATCAGGTTACTAAAACTTTGTCGGCGACCTCAAATAATATGATGAATAATAATTTGAACGATACCATGAAATTCTTGACTGTTTGGTCATTAGTTTTAACGATCCCAACGATTTTAACAGGCTTTTATGGTATGAATGTTAGCTTGCCAGTGGGGCACAGTTCTTTTGATTGGATTGTAATTATTGCTCTTACCATACTGCTGATGGTTTGGTTAATCGTGTTAATGAAACGACATCATTTCTTCTAAATTCGAGGATAGATTATGAAAAACAAAGTACTTATTGGCTCACTTATTGCAACGCTTTTTTCTTTTATGCTTTATTCTGCTAGCTTAAAAAGGGTGCAAAATTCTACTATTCGGGTAATTGGGCCTAAAACTAGTAGCACATTGAAAACAAATAAGAAGCAACTTCCTAAAGTCAAAGAACCTAAGGTTAATTCGGTTGAGTATACTAACCACGTTAAGGTGGATAAGGGGAGTCAGCAGGATTTAACCAAACAAATAAAACAGGTGATGGGAACTAGTGCCAGTTACCAAGTTTCAGTTCAAAATTTAAATAAATCTTCTAAATACGCTCGGGTTGCTAACAGTTCTAAAGTTCATGGAGTAGATGACACGATGAAGTTATTCTTGCTTGCAGCAATCTACCACCAAGAACAAAAAGGTAAATTAACTTCTAAAACAGCAATTAAAGTTAAAAAATCTGATCGTGTTAAAGGTGAAAAGATGTTAAAGACCGGAATGGCATACGGAATTGCTTATTTGAAGCGTGCGATGATGCGTGGTGATAAAACCGCGGCTAACGCATTACTTAGAAGAGTAAAGCCAAGTAAGGTTAATTCGGTTGCCCAAAAGTTAGGTGCAACGGATACAGCGATCTCACAAAACTTTACTTCTCCAGCAGGTAAAACATCCGCCGATGATTTAGCTAAAGCCATGACGGGTATCTATCAAGGCAAAGGCCTTAATAGACAATATGCTGCTATGGTTTTGAATTCTTTGCGGCTTGTTAAAACTAAGCCAAAGCTAGTACAAGGTATTTCAGGTGGTGTTTACGCAATCGGTGATAACAATTCAGCTGCGGCAATTGTCCAAGGCAAGAGTTATTCGTACTGTATGACCGTGTGGAGTAATCGTAATGATAAGTTTGCCAAATTAGGTAAGACAATTGATACTTGGCAAAAGAAACATCATTAAAATGACCTCTTTCTAATTTACAAATTGTAGATTGTATTCTTCACTGTGTAATGCTATATTGTTTACTATGCTAAGATAAGGAGAGGTGAGAAATGACACAAAAAAGAACTTTAGATTTAAACAAGATAATCAATCAAACTATTGAATTGATCCGAGATAAAGGATTGGCGGAGACGACAATGCCAGCTTTAGCTGAGGCTCTTGGTGTACGATCCCAATCGCTTTATCATTATGTTTCAGGAAGAAAGCAACTCTTGTCTTTGGTAGGAGCTAATCGAATCAAAGTTTTAGAACAAAAATTAGTTAAAAATTTGATTGGTTTTTCTGGTTATTCTGCATTACTAAAGTTTGCAGATATAATTAGGGATTTCGTCTTAAATGATCCGGCCCTATCTAGTATTCTTTACCATTTAAATGAATATTCAAAAGATGCTGCGATCAATCGTGAAATTCTTAATATCATTGCTTTAGCTGAGAAATTAAATCTAGAGAAAGATAATGCCATTTCACTTCATGCTTTGATTGGTGCTGTCCTTGGCTATGTCTTTTTGGATAAATCATCATTTTTTTCAAATGAAAGTAAAGATGAAGCTAATAGTAATTATCATGAGATGATTTTGCGTCTTGTACAACCAACAACTATTTTGCAAAATTAGGGAGGAATAAAATAGTGCAAAAATATTTAAAAAACCACGTCTTTTCACTAATTGCATGGATTTTAATTTTAATTATTTCAGTTGTTGCTTTACCTAATATTACCCAGTTAACGCGCCAACACTCAAATGTGTCGTTACCAAGTAATGTTCAAAGTGAAGTTGCACAAACGATCCAAAATGATTGGGGTTCAAAGAAAAAGAATACCTATGAAGTAGCGATCGTTTTCAATAAACAACACGGTAAACTAAGCGAAGCTGATAAGACGGCGATTAATAATACCGCTAACTATTTAGAAAGTCATAAGAAGCAGTATGGCATTAAGGATGCTCTAAGTCCTAATGAAAATATTGCTACTAAGAAAAAACTGCAATCTAAAGATGGTACAACGTGGATAATGCAATTAAATATTGCTAAGAGTCACGCGCCAATAAATGAAGTTGAAAACCAGATTAATAGGGTTGCGAAAACAGAAGGTATCCGAACTTACGTAACAGGTGCAGATGCTTTACAGAACGCATTTTCAAATTCAATCCAAGAAGGAATTAAGAAGACTGAGATAATTACAATTATTTTCATCTTTATTGTCCTGATTATTGTATTTAGATCACCAATTGTTCCGTTAATTTCATTACTTACTGTTGGTGTATCTTTCATTACATCTTTCTCAATTGTTACCAACTTAGTTGAGCACTTTAACTTCCCATTTTCTAACTTTACACAAGTATTTATGATCATAGTTCTGTTTGGTATAGGAACAGATTACAATATCTTGCTGTATGATAAATTTAAAGAGAATTTAGGCAAAGGGATGGACAGATATAAGGCAATGAAGGATTCCCTGCGTGTTGCCGGTAAAACTATTCTTTATTCTGGTGCAACAATCCTAATTGGTTTTATTGCATTGAGTCTGGCCAAATTCTCAGTTTATCAATCAGCTGTTGGTGTAGCTGTAGGTGTTGCAACTTTGTTAGTTGTACTTCTGACTTTAAACCCATTCTTTATGGCCGTTCTCGGTGAGAAAATGTTCTGGCCGGTTAAGAAGTTTGCTGGTGAGAGTGAAGATAAGTTATGGCATGGTATTTCTAAGAGTACTTTAGCCCATCCAATTATTTTCTTACTTGTTTTAGCCGCAGTTGTAACCCCATTTAGCTTAATGTATTCGGGACATTTAAATTATGATGACACTGATGAAGTGGCTGATAATGTTCCAGCTAAAGCCGGTCTTTTGGTAGTACAAAAGCACTTCTCAAAAGGGATGGCTGAACCATCATACCTTTATATAAAGAGTAAGCACCGTTTAGATAATGAAGCCAACTTGAAGTTGATTGATCAAGTAACCAAGAAACTGCAAGCCTCTAAAGACGTTTCATTCGCTACCTCAGTTACTCAACCTTATGGAGAAGCAATTAGTCCACTTTATGTTAACAGCCAATTAGGAACAGTTAATGATGGAGTTGATGAAGCCCGTTCCGGTTTAGGTAAATTAAGTAAAGGAAGTAAAAAAGTCACTTCCGGCGCAAACAAATTACAAAGCGGAGCTGACCAACTACAAGGTGGTACTGGTACCCTTAAAGATGGTGTTGGTCGCTTGCAAAGTGGTAGTGAAAAATTAACTAATGGTTTAAATGAATTAAGTTCACAAATTTCGAGCCAATCAGGCGCACAATCTGCTGCTATGGCAAGAATAGGCAATAGTTATAGCACTAGTTTAGTTAAGAATATTAATGGGCTTTCTGGCTTAAATGCTCAGCAAAAGGGAGCCGCTATTCAAGCTGCAAATGCTGCAATGCAATCAGCAATGAGCAGTGCTCAATCATCTAATGATTCAACAGCACGATTACAAGCTGCTGTTGGTCAATTAGCTGCCGGTTCAAGTCAATTGAGCTCGGGATTAGGTTCATTAAGTACCGGTGTTGGTCAATTAGATTCTGGCACCAGTCAATTAAGTAGTGGTGCTGGCAAGTTAGCTACGAAATCGCCTAAGATTACTTCTGGAATTGATGATGTTAATAACGGATTAGGCCAAGGGGAAACTTACCTGCGTGGTTTAGGTTCCTCTGCAGCTGCCAATACTTTCTATATTCCTGAGGAATATCTTAAGAATGATATGTTCCAGAATTCAATCAAGGCATATTTAAGTCCAAATAAAAAATCTGCAATGATAGTTGTGGTCTTTAATTCTAACCCGAGTGCTACTGAAGCTACTCAGAAATCGCAAGAACTTAGTGCTATGGCTAAAAAGTCATTCCAAGGAACCACTCTTTCTAATGCTAAGGTAGCCATGGGTGGACAAAGTTCTAAGATTGAAGATACTAAGAATATAGCTAGTGGTGACTTTATTAGAACTGCGGCTATTATGTTAATTGGTATTGGTATTGCCCTAATCTTTGTAACTCGTTCACTACTACAACCAATTTACATTTTAGGAACTTTACTTATTGCTTACTTATGTTCACTATCTATCAACCAGTGGATTGTTAAAGCTTTGCTTGGCAGAAACATGTTGACATGGAATACGCCATTCTTTAGTTTCATTATGCTGATTGCATTAGGTGTCGATTACAGCATCTTCCTGATGACGAGGTATCGTGAACTTGAGAATGAAGGTATAACTAGTCCTAGTGAGAGAATTTTACATGCGTCTGGTATTATCGGAAAAGTTGTTATTTCAGCAGCTATTATCTTGGGTGGTACTTTTGCAGCGTTGATTCCTTCAGGTATCCCAACCTTGATTGAGGTTGCTCTGACAGTTATTGTTGGTTTAATTATTTTAATCTTTATTATGCCAATTACTTTATCAGCTGGCATAAAGCTAACTTATGGAGGGCTTAATTGGAATAAATTTAAGATATCTAAGAAGAAGCATAAACATTAAAATTTTGCTTTAGGCAAAAGAGGTTAAAGATTTCAAAAAATGGAGGCTTTGACCTCTTTTTTT
>ENA-UOOM01002244-UOOM01002244.1-fermentation-metagenome-genome-assembly--contig:-NODE-2244-length-16373-cov-4.175941_pt1 | contig 16373 bp, 12 predicted proteins | sample MGYA00245781_ERZ724031 | MGnify/ENA primary metagenome ERZ724031 (study PRJEB28704, sample SAMN03018317) | fermentation metagenome | biome: anthropogenic terrestrial biome; feature: soil; material... | reverse complement strand
TAATTAGCTGCGTATTCGTAGATTTAACTTATTATCCCACAACTAATGAACTTAAATCTACGAATACGCAGCTAATTATCATCTTAAATATAATTATACTAAATAATTGTCAACTATTAAAGAATCAAATCCTTGCCTCTCATGCACTGCTTACAACAATTAGATCCTAATTACTCTAAGCAATGCATGAATTATATTTGATAAAAGTTCCTGAAAACCTTGATACTAATACATTTATTGCACCCATCACTATTATGACACGTTCCCCCCAGTAGCATGATAAAGAAGTGCTATGGATTCTCCATCATTTTAGTAATTATAATTTATTGTTCTTCATGCCATTCCTCTACAATAGCCTCTACTTCTTTTATTAATCTTTCCTTATCTGGAATATAAAGTGTATATTTAGAAGCAAATATTTGATTTGATAGACCTCCCAATGCATATTCTGCCGCTACATTATCCTTATCGGTGCATAGGATTATTCCAATAGGAGGATTATCTATTTCATCATTGATTTCTGACTGATAGTAATTTAAATACATGTTAAGTTGTCCAACTGCTTCAGGCATTAATTTACTTGTTTTTAATTCTATTAATATATATGACCGCAATATTTTATTGTAAAACACCATATCCACATAGTAGTGAGTATTATTTAAAGTAACTCTCTGCTGAGTTCCAACAAACATAAATCCTCTGCCAAGCTCTAATAGAAATTTTTCTATATGCTCTACTAGGGCTTTTTCTAAATCACTTTCCATCATTGGTTTATTTTCTTGTATTCCTAAAAATTCAAAAACATATGGGTCTTTCAAGACATCTTCAGCATTTAAGAGCTCAATTCCTTTGTTAGATAAGTTTAGAACAGTTTCCTTATTTGCTTTTCCCTCTGATAATAGGATTCTCTCAAAAATGGATGTATTTATTTGTCTTTTTAATTCTCTAACGGACCACTTAGAATTTACGGCTTCTTTTTCATAAAAAGATCTTTTGCTTAAATCGGAAATACTTAAAAGTTCACAATAATGAGACCAGCTCAATTTAACAGACAGTGTCTGTTGAATTGGATAATCTTGATAAAATCTTCTCATAAACTGCAAATTAGATACTGAAAAACCTCTGCCAAATTCTGTTGTCAACTCTTTAGAAAGCTCATTTAGTAATCCACTACCATATGCTGCACGCTCCTGAGAATCCTGCTCATATTCTACTATTATTTTTCCTATTTGCCAATAAGCTCTAAGTAATTCAACATTAACTACACTTGCAACATTGTTTCTTGCCTCAAGCATAACTTGTTTTATTTCTAAAAAAAGATTATCATTTTGATTTGATATTTCACTCACAGTCTTACCTCCAGAACTTCTATTTCAAAGCTACAATATAATACCAACTTCATTTATTATAAAAAATTTTTATAGTATTTCATCTAAGCTTGTGTCGCTAAATATAAGTGATGTGAATTAACATATAGTTAATCTGATTAAAATAATTACTCTTTATTAACACCTAATACAAGTGTTCCAAATGCGAAAGAAGACTTATTTATTTTACTTCTGATTAATAAGCAATGTATAGATTTTCCTTCAACCCTATAATCATTATATATTTCTAAATCCGCATCTTTTTCAAATACAACTTCTGCATTCCCATTATCAACTAAAGTTATTGTAAATGGCTCTATACTATAATCCGAAACAATATTACCGCGTTCATCTACGATATAATCATAAACTTCAAATTCAGTTGTTTCAAAATTCAGAGCTTCAATTTCAATTTTCTCTCCAAAATCAATAATTGGTAAATCAATAAATCTTTTACCAACCATAAGATTTTTTATCCCTTCTTCAATGTCTTTCTTCTCACTATTATTCCTATCCAAATAATGAATCACATTTAATTCATTAGAATCATGAGAAACTTTGATTGTTGGCTCTTGTATCATCCCATTTTGGCAAGATGCTAAAACTAATAATATTAATAATAAACTAATAATAATAAATGAATTCTTAAACTTTTTCACAGTATTTCATCTCCTAAAATATAAGTTCTCTTTGTTTCACATTTATCTACTGAAACGACGTTAATTGTAAATTATGTGTCGTGGTGCGGGCGGTCAAAGACACGCCCCTACATATTGATATGACGTCATTGTAGGGGCGTACCTCTGGTCGCCCGTTGTGTCACTTAAATCTACGAATACGCAACTAATTATCATCTTAAAAATAATTATACTAAATAATTATAAATTATTAAATAACCAAAATCCCCACTTCTCATGCACTGCTTACAACAATCAGATCCTAATTACTCTAGGCAATGCACGAAATATATTTAGTTAAAGTTCCTGAAACCCTTGATTTAATAACACAAACTGCACCTATCACTATTATGACACGTTCCCCTGTTTCCATCTCAATGGTAAAGTTGTTGTTTTTAAGCTCATTATCTGCAAACAGCTTATTTTCAAGCTGCACTCTCCTTAGATTTTGCACCAGCCTACTGCCTGTTACAATACTCTGGTTTCTTACTGGGTCACTTTCAGTCAATCTCTTGATACGACTTGCTCGATAAATTCCATCTATTTGACGAGGAAGTCCCTTAAACAAGTCTACAGTGGAGTTGATTGCTTTTAACTGATAATCCAATTCATCGTCGAATTGGAACGCAATTCTTTTTGCCACGGCTACTTCCTCCTTATATAAATTCTACGGTATATGTTTTTTTCGTAAGCCCTGAATTTCTTTCAATGAGATTTTTAAGTCTCCTAAAGGTTTCGTCTTTCAGGTTGATATCGTCTTTAAAAGCAGAATCTCTAAATACAAACTTAATAGGCAATGGATCAAGGGCAGCCAGTTTATCAACTAATTCTTCAGTAATTTCGGTTTCAAGACAAACCCAATATGCACTACCATACAAATAGGTTCTGTGACCAATGTCGGTTAGTGTTTCTAGAGTAGAGGAGAGTGGTACATCTTTTTGACGGAGCATCACTTCATAGACAACATCAATGTCATTAAAGCCAATAGTGAAATCAGCGAGGTCAGGAGTATGAGCTATTGCACTTGCATCAATTTGTCCTAACTCATCATATAAATTCCATTTAATATTGGTATCGGCTGTGCGGAATACTTTAAAGCCAATGTCAAGATTTTCAATCCCTTGTTTGTCTTTGTTTTCAGTAACAATTTTTTCTCCCGCACGGCGGATGCGCTCTTTGCCGATTTCACAAATATTTGTCGGCTTTTTAAGATCAGTTAAAAATTTATAAGTTTCTAAAGTTTCTTCTACTTCTTCTGGAACTTGCACCATTATAAACTTACGATTTCCGCCATCTTCTGCATTTTGTTGCATAACGGCGTGAGCTGTGCTTCCACTACCAGAGAAAAAATCAACAACAAGGCTGTTCTTATTAGTAGATAATGATAACATGCGCTGCATCAGTTTAATAGGTTTTTTACCGTTTGGAAATTCCATATTCCCTTCTTTTGTGAGATTATTATAATCAATGTCATCCCACAACGAGGTTACTTTATCCATGTAGTGATAAATCCCATCGATTTTTTCGACTACATCAGATAAGAACATCATCATATTGCGTTGGTCGTCAGTCGAACCGGATTTATACAATATCTCAATTATTTGACCTTTATTTCTGCCTTTGATTGGGGCGTACTCACAGCCATACATCGGGTAATCATACCCGCGTGTTTCTTTAATCACAGTTTGCCTTACGCTACTTTGGGAGTTTGTTGTACGAAATATTCTATCTGCATAACGATTGTAAACATCTTCTTCCGAGATGGCTTGTTCTCGTGCAAATGTAGCAATTGATTTGGTTTCGAGAATGGTGTATCCATAAAACTTCATTCCACGAGCTGTATCGTGTTTTATCAGTGTTTTCCCATCAAGTTTAGTCATTATCGAATTATACTTCCAACTTTTGCCCTCGGCTTCATAACTTTTAATCCTGTCAAATAAAGGCGTTTGAATGTAAACTGGGTTAAACAGAATTGAATTTTTATTTTTTGCAAAAATCCAAATAAACTCTGTGGCATCTTTCAAACTTTTTCCTTCCGAACTACCAGAAACACCACCGATTTTTGTTTTAATTGTAATAATATTTATGAAGTTATCCTCGCCAAAAACTTCGTTACAAAGGGCCCCAAGTGTTTTCACTTCGTTATCATCAATATGAACAAACACAACTCCATCATCTATCAGCAATTCCTTTGCAACCTTTAAACGTGAATACATCATATTCAACCAATTAGCATGAAAACGGTTTGAGGACTGTTGATTCCTTTGAAGAGGATTACCCTCGCCATCACGAGTACCCTCTGCAATATCGCTTTCTTTACTGCTCATAGCGAAATTATCATTATATACAAAATCGTTCCCTGTATTATACGGAGGATCGATGTAAATCATTTTAATAGCACCATAATAATTTTGACGGAGTAATTTTAAAACTTCAAGATTATCGCCCTCGATATAGAGATTTTCAGTAGTTTCAGGATTTTTACTGTCTTCTTCAATATACTTTAGTGTTCTGTTATAAACGTCCTCTTGTACCTTTTTCTTTGCATCTTGCTTGCCAGCCCATGTAAGCTCATATTTTTCTTTACCAACTTCCTCAAATTGCCCAAGCTCTTCTTTTAAAGCTTCAAAGTCAACCTGCCCATCTTTAACGGCAGAGGGAAATAGCTGTGCTAATAGCTTTACATTATCCTCGACAATATTGTTAATCTCTTGTGGTACTTTTGGGTAGTCCATTTGTTTTTCCTCCATGTTTATATTTTGCCTAATTCACAAATAGCTTGTCTGATTTTCTGATTTAATTTCATTTTTTCACTGTTTGATATCTCTTTTCGTACTTTTTCTTTATTGCTTGCAACGGCACAGAGCAGGGCGTAAACTTCGTTTTGCTTGCTCATACTGTACCATATGGGTTTAGACAAAAAAGACTTTGCATTGGCATATACTTTGTCATTCGTCAAAATATAAGCTCGCAGATACATTTCAAAATAAAATGATCCTTTGTTGTCATTGTTTTTGATATTGCTATAGGCAAGCTCCCTTAGAAAAGTATTTTTATGAGAGCTGGGAAGAGCAGTGGGGTAGAGAGCCGTAACAACTTTGTCTGTAACCACAATTTCTGTACTGTCTTTTTGATTCAATCTTTTTAGTGCAAAGGAGTATGCCTCGCTGTTGTTATCATGTAGTTTCAGTACACAAGGAGATTTAATGATCTCCTGATATATGTTTGCAATAAATGCAGTCTTTTTGATATCAGTAAGTTCAAAATTATAAAACTGAATGACTTGGAAATTGTATTCTTCATTTACTAAAGAGGGAATATCTTCTCCCATAATCTGATAGCTTAATGTAACGCTTTTTACGGTATCTTTGATTTTCTTCTTTACATCAGGCTTAAATTTTTTAGGGATTAAAGCCTTCATAGGAATTTTTTTACCTACTTTATATTTCTCAGGTAAGTTAAACATCATTCCACCACCTTGCAGTTAAAAGGAATTTGTACGCAAATCTAAGATTCAAGAGTATCAATATTTTTCAAGAATCTTGACGGAATTTGCCGTTTATTATCACCCCAAGGCATTTGCTTATTTCTCGGGTAAGAGAGATAGCATAGACGTTTTGCCCTTGTCACGGCAACATACATATTATTTTTCTCTTGTTCCATTTCAGAACCGCCAGCGTTAACTGCTCGATAGTCTGGAAATGTTCCTTCAGACAGCCCAATAATAAAAACCACATCATATTGTAAACCCTTAGACATATGTGCGGTCAGCAAGGATATACCTTTAGAAGAAAAGATATCCTGAGTTTTTCCAAGGGAGATATAATTTCTAAAAGAGAGTAGTGTTCTATTTTCACGCTGTACTTGCCCAGAGTACTTTTTCCAATGTTTCTCCCATTGTTCTATATCGTTAATGATTAGATATTTTTCATCATCTGACATGCCTATCGGAAGTTGTTCTTTAAGTTGCAACAAAACTTTAGAAAAGTTTAACTCTTCTTCGGTTAACAATTGAAAACAAGTGAGCAAGCTAGTGAATAAAGGATCATCTAAAACTTGAGTTAAAATTGCTATTGAATTACCATTACTAATAACTTCAGATGATTTTCGGTCAGCAATCTTACACAATTCTCTTAAATGAACGATATCTTTTGAATTTAATAATATTCTGATTCCTAATTCAAACACCTTCATATAGTCCGATTCGTTCTCAAGTCCATTTGAACTTTTCTTATAAAAAAACGGAATATTTAGTTCGGAAAAAATGGTTTCTAAAGGTGTGAGTACATATTTGTTTCGTGCAATAATTGCAAAACAATCATAATTTAAAGCATTTTCTATCTCAGGATGACCATTGTGAAGTAATTCGTTAATTTTATCTATTACAAATTGAGATTCATTTCTTTCATCTGAAAAAGAATATGCCTTTAATTCTCCATCATAAACATAATTAGAGACGCTATCGTAATTTCCTAATTTATTCGCAAAGTTTACAATTGCTTTTGCGGACCTATAATTTTCATTTAACAAATAAATGGTAGGGTTGAAATCTTTAACAAACTTTTCAGACATTAAGGTGCTATCCGACCCATTAAACCCATATATAGACTGGTTTTCGTCTCCTACAAGCATAATATTTTTACATTTATCCCCACATAGTGCCTTGACAACTTGATATTGCGCAAAGTTTAAGTCCTGTGCTTCGTCCACACATATAAACTTATATAACGAAGTGTACAAATTTACAACAGAAGGGTTTTCTATAAGAATTTGATATGCAAAAAACAATATGTCATCGAAATCTAAAGCATTTTGTATCAATAAGCGTTGATTAAATTCACGATAAATCTCTGGAAAGGGGGCATTTATTTCACACATTTTGGGCGAAATAAAACTCTTTTTCTGCTCTGAAATTAGAGATAAACATTTTTGTAGAAAAGCTGTAGGCTTTTCTTTAGATTTTAATATCTCTAAAAGTTGGGGATCACCCGAGAAAACATCTCGTAAAATTGAAAGTTGATCTGAGTTACTTTCATAAATCACCAGCTCTTTTCCTAAGCCGATTAAATTGCCCCTATTTTGTACTAAATCCAAACAAAAAGAATGTATAGTACCTACAGTGACATTTTCAGCCAAATCACTGATTAAAGTATCTTCCTTAAGTCTATTTTTCATTTCATCTGCTGCAAGATTACTAAATGTAAGAGCTAAGATTTTACAACGTTTTTGGGATAGAAGAAGATGTTTTATTCTTTCTATTAGAACTCGTGTCTTTCCACTTCCTGGACCTGCTTTAACAAGAATTGCACCATCCACATGCTTAACAATCTGCTCTTGTTTATTCGATAACTTCATGGGCTTTGTAATCCTCCTTTTCTGTTAAATCTAAAAGTATTCCTATTTCTTTAAAAAGAGCTTTTATTTTTGATGGGATTCGTCTGGTAGTGTCTCTTTGTGACACTATCTTTTCAGCTACGTATGTAGCATATCTCGCCTTCCCTTTTTTTCTAGTACAACAATCATATATTGCACGTTCCAATCCACCTTCAGCATCAAAATCCCTTAATATGTCCTTGTATATGTGTTGGTGGCAAGTTTCACATATAGGGTCATTAGTAGGTTTTCTGCCTAGTGATGTATGATTATGAGTCTCTAAGTAGTTGGCAAAATAATTTTCATCATTTTCACATTCATTGATTGCAGTAATTATAGTATCAGCATAACCGTCAGATATTAAGTATTTTTCATAATCATTTCCGTTATCTAAAATAACTATATTTGGCATATCGTTCAAGTCTTCAATATTTTCGATACCGACAGCTTTTTTGACAGTCTTTTTGGTAGCTGTTTCACCATCGCTAAAAATTAACCAAGGGATATAAAGGTCTTTAATTAAGTTTAAAAAGGTTTTGTAGTTTTGACCGCCAATTCCGATAATATTTACACCACAACAAATCGCCTCTACACCAAAATATTCTTTAAAATATACAGGCAGAGCTTGTTCTTCTGTTATCCCTTCACATAGAACAACAGCATTAGAGAATAACAACTCACCCCTAGTATTAATAACTTCTCGCTCTATTCTTTTCAATTCTTCAGGATTATATTGATTTACATTAAAATGTTTCGCACTTGTTTTACCTTGTTGCTTATTAATGTAGATGATGTCCCTTAGCTCTGCTTGAGCAAGTACACTCGGCGAGTGAGTACTAATTATTTTCTGTCCGTCAAATTCACTTATTTGCGAATATAGTTGACGTTGAGCTTGAGGGTGTAGATGTGCCTCAGGTTCCTCCATTGTAAGCATAGTATAATTCTCGGCCTCATCATCATCTTGCTTAGTTTTTTCGTTATGCCAATCCACATAAGCCCCCAGTGTTAAAAAAGAAATCCAACTTCGTGTTCCCATGCCATGTTGTGATATAGAAAACTGTGCAGCTGTCCCGTCTTTGTATACAATATCCATTCCTTTATGTAAATCAGATATTTTTCTAGAGAGTGGCTCAATTTCAACAATACCTGTTGAGGATCCCATTGTTTTACCTATAGAAGACATTCTTTGGTTTGTTTGTTGTAGTGCAGGAATATTTCGAATAATTTCTGAATTTATATGGTTCAGCTGTCCTTCTAGTTCCGAAGTTAGCTCATCTGACAAATCACTTTGCGATGTAGCCTTGCCGAAAAAAGATTTTTTATTTTTAATATCTTCGACAGCATCACGATGAGCATCCATATAGAAAGATGTCAATGAATCAGTCATATCATTTCCAAAACTCTTCTTTGCTCCAATCATACATGTTTCAATAGATTCATTCCATTCTTGAATAGGTTTTTTAACGATAACATAGTCATCTTTTCTTATATCATATTGAAGGATAGTTCTTATCCCTACAAAATCTCCGTTGGTCTCATCAGTTGTAATCCATGCATCTGTAAATACGCTTATCCAGAAATCGGAAAATGTTTTTTGGAAATTTTCTTCTAAATCTACTGGCTTTAACAAAATATCTATTGTTGCTATTTTAGCATTTGAGATTCTTTCCTCTGATGAAATAAAAATATCAGATTCAGAAATATCTCGAACGTTACCAAGTGCAACATTTATTGCTTTAAGCAAGTTGGATTTTCCACTATTATTCTGTCCGATGATAATATTGGTTTTATTTATTGTCAAATCAATATTTTCCAATGATCTAAAGTTGTTTACTCGAATATTGGTTAAAGATATTGGCATAAAGCCACCTCCTGAAATTTCCAGCATTATTAGGAATTATGTAATAATCATTCCACCACCAAAAATGAAACTAGTTCAAAGTCATCCGTCGTTTCCTCGGCAAAAGAATTATTAAATCCGCCAAAATTAAAAGTATCTTGGAATGCTTTTTCTTCTTCTTCACCCTTAATAGAATGTACTGCCTTGTTAAGAAGCTCTGAATAAATCTTATATCCTCGGTATTTTTGGTTTTAACAAAGAACTGGTCAAACAACGATTGAACTGGTTCGCTTTTGCAATAGCAAAGTCTTCTGAATATCTTAACCACTTCACGAGCCTTTCCATTTCCATATAGTACTTCGCCGTTATTATCAAGGTAAAGTAAATAATAGGGATATAGTGAACTATCAGACTTTGGCTTTTCATCAAAATTGCTATGCTTAAAGCAGAATAAAACTCCTTGTTTTTCGCCATCGGTAACAGAATACACCCCATTCGGCATTCTCTTTATTGCCGGAGTATTATTCACATACTCTGATAATTCATATAGGTATTCATTCATATTCAAGTCGGTGAGAGAAATATTCTCATTGGCATCTTCAATGTCAATCACTTCATTTTTCAAGCGTTCTAGCTGCCTTTTTCTAAAGTTAAAGTCATTCATTTCAGGGGATAATAAATCCTCATCGCCTGTTGAAACAATATTCATAGCTGTCATTTTTCCTTTTACTCGCTGCTCCAACCCTAAATACTCATTAAGCTCAAGATTAGGGAAGAAGTTTATCATCTGAATACATTCGTTGGTGCTACCGATACGGTCAATACGACCAAACCTTTGTATTAAAGAGACAGGATTCCATTGAATATCAAAGTTGATAACTGTATCGCAATCCTGTAAATTTTGCCCTTCTGAAATACAATCAGTACCGATAAGAATATCGATTTGCTCGTCAGCTGGAATCTCTTTTTTCATTTTAGATTTAGGAGAAAAGGCACAGAGTACAGAATTAAAATCGCTATCCACATTTTTATTTGTTGTCTTTACACCTTTGCCCGTAACACAGGCTGTATTTAAGTGGATTTTCTTAAGCTCAACTGCAATTTGCTGATAAATATATTCTGCTGTATCAGAAAAAGCAGTGAATATGATAATCTTTTTATTACCGCTGTTATAAGGCGTTTGCGTTACCTTTTTAATAATTTCATCTTGCAGAATGCGCATTTTAAAATCTCTATTATCTTCTAAAATGCACTTTGCCTCATTATATATTTTTTCAAGAATGATTCTATCACCCTCTAAATCGTACAGAAAATCTGCAGCACGCAAGTGGGCTACTTCTATTTCATATTTGCCTTCTAAGTATTCATATTCATCATCAGGTGTACCTGTTTCTTCGTCAACAAATCCACCCCCATTAAGCACTACCATGGTTCTATCTATTTTTTCCATCAATCTTCTGATTGTTTCCGCAAAAGAATAGACCGAGCTTTCCAAGCGTTTAAAGAGGTTAAAGCGGTGCATAACAATCATACCTTTAGACTGCGTTTGAAAATCCATGTTCCCACCGCGTTTTCCTTTTAAGCTGTATTTCTCAGCATATATTTTTTGGTATTCACTTTTAATGTATTTTGTCGGAGTATACACTGATAATTCAAGGGACTCCAACAATTCATTTGTATCAGCAAACTTTAAAAGCTTTTCTTGACTATCAATTTCAGGGCGTCTAGTTATCGGCTTGTTTTTATTGGGGAATTTGCCAACACTGCTATTACCATAATAGCTAGTAATGTGCTTTCTGCTCCTGGAAATCGTCATAAGCTCAAGGAGCTTATAGAAATCCGACGGAAGACTATCAAGTAAATCATTTTTGTTATGGTTTGGGGTAGTTTCCCACTGATTGATAATGGAAGATGACTTTCTAAGAAGGTTCTCCACACTAGAGATGCCCTCATCCTGAAAAGCAAAATCTTTATCACCTGTTATAATACTAATCTGATTTTTTAGATCCACCAAACTATTGTTAACTGGGGTAGCAGAGAGGAGCAGTACTTTGGTATTGTTTTTACCTCTCTTAATCACATCCTGCATCAACCTGGCGTACCTTGTCATTATCAACTGGTCATTGTCATCGTAACGGTCATTTCTGTTTCTAAAATTGTGAGACTCATCGATTACAACAAGGTCATAATTCCCCCAGTCAAATCTCTTTAGGTCTTGTCCCGATCGAGACATCCCCCTATATCTAGACAAATCTGTATGGAACATTATTCTGTAATTGAAAATTTCATTCAAGAAACTATCCTTATATGTACCTCTAAAAGAGTTCCAGTTATCATATAACTTTGCAGGAGTAAGAACTAGAACATTATCCATCTTAATTTCAAAGTATTTTATAACAGCAAGGGCTTCAAAGGTTTTACCTAAACCAACAGAATCAGCAATGATACAGCCTCTGTATTTTTGCAACTTTTGAATTGTAGACACAACACAATCCTTTTGAAAATCATAAAGCGATTGCCATATCTCGGTTTTTTTGAATTTCTCGCTGTCTCTTTCAAATCTTTCTACTCCGCTATCTATTTGATATCCAAACAGTTCATTGAGAGTAAAATAATACAGAAACTCAGGGGAGTGCTCTTTATAAACAAAAGACAAGCTCTGTAATAAATCTTCTTTATAGTCAGAAGACACCTGCTCGTTAAACCAGATTTGATTGAAAGTGTTCAATGCTGAAAGAATTTGGTCTTTGTCCATCGTGCCATTAAGCATCGTATCAAAATTAATATTCCTAAAAGCATTTCTTTTTTTCTTTAAAGATACTTCCAAAGATGATGACCCTTGTATCATAAAATCATCGTCAATGATGAGTATATTTCCACCTATTTTAATTTTAGGATTTGCTCTTTTAACATTAACATTAGCTTTGATAAAATCGTGCATTGCTTTTGCTTTTGCAAAATGTTTTAATTTGTTTTTTTCAACAATATCATAAGAGTTGTATAAAATATCCGCAGGAGTCATTTCAAATTCATGGGATATTTCAGATTTTTCAGGTACAAACTTTGTGTCTCTGATTACAAAATTTATTTCTTTTACATTTTTTAGATTTTGCTCCAATAATGCAAAAACTGATAGCGTTAGTTTATCATTTACAATGTTAACTACAGCATCTCTTTTAGTTTTTAGAACTTCATTAATTTTTTCAATCATTTGCTCTGTTGAAGCTATTACATTCCCCATGTCTGCACTCCGTTTCTATCGTATACTTAATTTATCTTCTGCAATATCGTCATCTGAAATTGCTGAATAAATATCACCATTTGTCAATATTCATTGCCGGTATTGCTCTAAAAGTAAATATTGTCCTTTCTAATTACAAACGTTAACTACCATTATACTATACTTGTTTTGAATTTGGATAATTTCACAAGGATCCATGTCAACATTTTACTTAATCTAACTCAGATTACAATAAAGCAAAGGAACCCATTACTAGGTTCCCACATCTGATTTATATATTTCTTGTATTAAAACTCAACTATTACTATGTTTATTCCTATCAATATTGTGAACAGGGGTTCTTCGCTGCGCTCTGAATGACTGGGGCACGAGCTTAGGCTAGTCTCTCAGGTCATAAAAACATATTAATAGCACTCGATACGTAAATATCTAATTGTTCAAGAATTAACTCTACTTGCTCCTTACTATTTTATCTCATCATACATTCAACAGTAATTTTCATATAATAAGATTATTAATGAATTAATCGTAAGGTTTGTGAGGGACGGGGTTTGTGAGGGACGGGACTTTTCAGGTCAAGCTTTTAGATTCTTAAGTGTAGATCCACTCTCATTTGCAAATTAACCACATTAAGGATAAGACTTTAAGTAGAAGTTTTGTCTTATTTTATTTTAAGGTATTAGACTTAAAGCATTCTATCCCCTAAGCGATTTCCCCTTACAATGTAAACTTTTGCCTGAAGTGGATAAGAACTTGACCCAAAAAGTCGAGCCCCTAAAACTTCCAACCATTAGATTGTGCCATACCGAGCACACCTTAAAAAAAGCCTTACACTTTAAAGTGTAAGGCTTTTTATTACGTATTAACCAACGACCATGATATTCTCAGCTTGAGGACCTTTAGCACCTTGAACTATATCAAAAGTTACATTTTGTCCTTCTTCTAAAGTTTTGAATCCATCAACATTGATTTGAGAAAAGTGTGCAAATACATCTTTTCCGTCTTCTCCTGTAATAAAACCAAAACCTTTGTCTGAATTAAACCATTTTACTGTACCACTCATATGTGTGTACCTCCTAATATTATTTACTTAAATACCGTAATACTTATAACGAACACATTTCTAAATTAGGATAATACTTAAATATGAGCACTAATCAAAAAATATAATGTTAAATTATTTACTTGTATTTTTAAGCTATTTTTTATAATACCACATATCTTTAATATTGTCAAATAAATTATAAATATTTATCCTCCTAATGTCACATCCTGATGGTCATACCAGTCAAGGGCATCATATATATGTTCATCCTTATAATCAGGCCAGTACTCATCTATTACATAAAAATCTGAATACACAGATTGTACAGGTAAAAATCCGCTTAGGCGACATCTTCTTCCCCAACGCACAATTAAATCCATTCTTGAGATATCTGCAGAATAAATATTGTTAGAAACATTTGTTTTTAAAGATTGATTTTTTTCTTGAATATGGCCAATATCCCATAACCAATAAAGAAGCATCTTCTTTTGTAAGTAATTTTACTGCGTCAATGCAGGCTTTTGTAAATGCTAATCTCTGTATTTTAGAACGCTTTGTATTATCCTTGGTAAAACCGCAATAGGTCAACTCTCTAATTCCTAATTCCTTGCATTTATTAAACAAAGATAAGCCTGGCTCAATCCCACTATTGTATCCTTCTTCTTTTAATAGACCTTTATCTTGCGCCCACCTTCGATTTCCATCTGGGATAATGCCAATATGCTTTGGTAATCTCTCTATAAATTACTCCAATATCTATTCTTATTGTTCTGTCTAGAGATGCTAGCAAAAACAAGCCAACTCTCTTTTGCAACAAACAACTTTCATATTCTTGATCCTAAATGTTAAATATATACAGAATATTGGGTGAATATATTAATCGACACGATTGTTTATTAAAATATAGCTTATTGGTTCTATATATGTTAAAGGTTATATTCTTAGTAAGTCTTTACCTTACGATATTTTTTGCTTGTTTTCCATATGGACATGCTTGTACGCAATATCCACACATATCAATTTTCCCCTCATTTTTCCGTTGTCTATGATAATCATAGCAAGCTACCGCGTTATAGCGCATTTCACGGGGTTCTTCTGGGACAAAATCGCGACCAGTATATGCATGTACAGGACATGAATCTACACAGGCATGACAATTTCCACAACGAGAATCCATTATATAGCCGGAATTTCTAAGCCGAAGATTTGTAAGCACAGAAACAAAACGGACTCTTGGTCCATAATCTGGTGTAATCAATAATCCAGATTTTCCGATCCAGCCAAGTCCACTCAATCTTGCTCCAATTTTGTGTGAAAAGTTAGAGCAAAGCTTTTCTTTATCTGGATATAGAGAAGGGCTAATTGCCATAGAAAGATAGCTATTTTGCTGTAAAAAGGTAGCAATTACAATAGATATAATCCCTAATTGCTGATTAATAGACTGATAAGCAGAGAAATAATCAGCAAAACTGTGGACATCATCTCTTAAAATTCCGTCTATTGTACTATCTGGCAATACCATTCCAATAGTAATACAATAGTCATATTGTCTAAGATACTCTCCACCTTGTTTACAAATTTCATTATGTGCAGATGATATGTTTGAAGAACCAATATGAGTAGCGCCCATAGATACTGCAATCTCTTTGATTTTATTTTCTAATCCCTCTATACTTTTTATAATAATTCTCCTTTCTCTATAATTTTCGTATGATTTATTTTAATAGTTACCATATAATTATTTAGAACTTATCAGCTAATACTACTTTCGCATGATCAATGGATTGATTCACTTCTGTAGTATTAATAGTATTCATATCTTCTTCACCTTTTCCTTTAATTACAAGTTCGACTTTACACATATTATAAAGTAATCCAACGAGAAGAACTGTATTTTCTGCAAGCTTTTTCTCTTCAGCAGTAAATGTATTCCAATCCTTATGACCTAACATAGTAACAACGCTTGTTAATCCGTTTAAATGCTTTTGATAAATTCCATTAACAGAAGAAATTGTATCATGGTATTTATTAGAGGTATTTCTTAAATCAAGTAAATACTCACAAATCTTATTAATCTTATCCTCAGCTTTCTTCATCTGTGACCATGCTTCATCTGCTTTATCTGATAGCTTGCCGCCCGTAAAACTAAAGATAACGCCGCCTACAAGCAACCCGACACCTAATGTTGTTGCGCCTAAAATAGTAGTACCTAGGGCAATTCCTCCACCGCCTGCTGCAATGGCACCGCCACCTAATGCAGCCAATGTTGCATTTGTTAAAGCAGCTCCACTCAAAGAAGCTATTGCCGTACCTGTTGAAGCAGTGCCCAATGCCATAACTGCCGCTGTAGTTGCACCTGCTGCAGCAAATCCACCAGCCGCGCCCAAACCTGCTCCACCTAAACCACCAAGAAGCACTCCTGCTCCAACGGATACCTTTTTAAGTTTTTCTGAATCATACTTTGGAAGAGTAATGCCATTCTTAGAATAATTCTCGAATGTAGGTCTATTTTTAATTTGCTCAAATACATCTGAGAATGTATTAAAACTATGTAGTATTTCCAATTCAAGTTTGCCCAATTTGTCCATATCTTCACTGGTTGTTTTGTTTTCTTTTTCAAAGCGATTCATATTGCGCTCATGGCACCTCTTGGCAGACTCCATTGTACCATTCGCTTCTTTCATCTTTGCTGCTCCGTGAATCCCTGTTCCAATTCCTGCTGCACCAGCAATCGCAGCCCCGATTCCTAAAAATAATGGTAAAGGCATATTCATTTCCTCCTTGATTTTTTTAGTTCCTTACAGAACTTGTAATTAAGCTCAAGATAATC
>ENA-UOOM01002241-UOOM01002241.1-fermentation-metagenome-genome-assembly--contig:-NODE-2241-length-16383-cov-34.618876_pt1 | contig 16383 bp, 15 predicted proteins | sample MGYA00245781_ERZ724031 | MGnify/ENA primary metagenome ERZ724031 (study PRJEB28704, sample SAMN03018317) | fermentation metagenome | biome: anthropogenic terrestrial biome; feature: soil... | reverse complement strand
CTGCCCCTGCAATGGCTGAACCTGGAAAGGATAAAATTGTATAGATATAGAATATATATGTATGCAATTTTGCCGCCTGTCAGGCGAGCACCAACATTGGAGGCACAGCAATGAGCAAGCCCAAGGTAAAAGAACCCTACAATCTGTCTCCCCGAATCCGCTGGCTGTACGACTACTATTTTGCCGGCGCCAAGCGTAAGTGGAATAACGAATTTAACGCCTTCACCACCGGCACCGACTGGGATGTCCTCTTTGATGAATCCAGTTTTTTCATTGTCCCCGAGGTCTATTCCTTTTTTAACACCTTTAATCTCTCGTTCAAACAGGCGGCTGTGATTATCGACACAGATAAGGATTTTTACAAACAGTCCCTGGCTGAGCGCCGGGCCTGGTTTATTAAAGAGGCCATGGTCAAGCATCTGCCCAAGGAAATATTGCCGGGGGATTTACTCGCCGGCGGCCGCTTTAATCTCCAGGCCTCAATGTGCCTATCCAAGAAAGAGGCAGCCCTGCGGAAAAAAGAAATCGCCAGCAAAAACGGTTTGCGCAACCGGGTTTTTGAGTTCCATGACCGGGGATTCGGCAACTGCGGCGCCACCTGCGGCCATCTTATCCCTGATTACCCTGCCATCCTAGAGCATGGCTTTGAGGGAATATACCGGAATCTGGAGGCCAAGTACGCTGCCCTGACCCCGGAAGAAAAGCAGGGGGGCAAGGGAGCGCAGCTGCGGGCAATGATGACCGCTGCCACCCTGCCCCGGGATTTAGCCCAGGCCTATGCAGACAAGCTTGCTGAGCTTTTAAAGACAGAGCACGACCAAAAGCGCAGGGCAGAATTGGAAACCATGAGGGACAATCTGCTTCTGTCCCCCTGGAAACCGGCCCAGGATTTTTGGCAGGCGCTTCAAGCCCTCTGGCTCACCCATATGCTGGTCCTGAGCGATGAAAACTACCCCGGCGCCGGCGTCTCCTTTGGGCGCCTTGACCAATACCTGCTCCCCTACTACCAGCGCTCCCTGGCGGCGGGGATGGATCGGGAGTTTTGCAAAGAAATTCTCAAATGCTTCTGGCTCCATTGCAATTATGCCTATGATGCCATGATCGCCACCGGCGACCAGGGAATCACCGCCGGCTACGGACAGCTTTTCAACCTCTCCGGCATAGGCAGGGACGGCAAAGATACCACCAACGAGCTGACCTGGGTGCTGCTGGAGGTCATCGATGAGATGAGCCCCATTCTCGAGCCTAAGCCCAATGTCCGCCTGCATGCCGACACTCCAGATGCGCTCTTGGACAAGGTTGTGGATATGATCAGCGCCAGTCAGGGTGCCCCCTTCCTCCTGAATTTTGACGAGCGCTCCATGGCCGGCCTGCTCCGGGAAGCCAAGAAAGCGGGAGTGACAGAATATATCCATGAGGATAATGTCTGGGATTACGCTTCTGTTGGCTGCCTGGAAAATACCATGTGCGGCAACGACCGCTCTCACACCGTCGATTGCAATTTAAACCTCTACAAGGCGGTGGAACTGGCCCTCTGCAATGGCCGGGACCTGATTGCTTATACCGATGCTCTCTGGGGTAAAAAATACAAGGTCAAAGAATTTGGACCGGCCAGCGGCGATGCCACTAGATTCAGTGATTTCGAGGAGTTCTACGCAGCCTTTATAACCCAGCTCCGCTACACCATGGATAAGATGGCGGCAATATATAACCGTTCTTCCGACAATATAGCCACTTATGCTCCCACTCCCTATCTTTCCTGCCTGGTCCGGGGCTGCGCCGAAAAAGCCGCCGACGTCACCGCCAACGGCCCGGAGCTCCGCTTTGTCACTGTAGAAGGAGTGACCTACGCCACCACTGTTGACTCGCTGCTGGCCATTAAATACCTGGTCTTTGACAAAAAAGAATGCAGCATGGCTGAACTGATTGCTGCCCTTAGGGCCAATTGGGAAGGCTATGAGATTCTGCGGGCGAAAGCTATCAACCGGACCCCCAAATATGGCCGGGATGACCCGGAGGCCGATAAGCTGGCCCAAAGGGTCATGGAGGATTTCTCCGAAATGTGCTGGGATTACAAAACCAACCTCACCGCTGCCCAATACCGTCCCGGCATGCTCAGCTGGAACTACTGGATTGGCTCGGGCTATATTCTCCCCGCTTCTCCCGACGGACGCTGCCGGGGACAGTTCCTGTCCAACGCCATCTGCCCCGTCAACGGCGCCGACATCAACGGGCCCACTGCCAACAGCAATTCCGTGGGCACGGCCCTGGGAGGCAAGGACAGTGAAGGGGACTACAAGCATTGGATCAATTACCTGCCCAACGGGGCCAGCCATACCATCACCCTCTCCCCCTCGCTGATCCGGGATGATGAACATAAACAAAAGCTGAAAGCTTTTCTCCGGGGCTATGGGCAAAATGGGGGCACTGCCCTGCAAATCAATATCCTCGATCCGGAAATGCTCAGGGATGCCCAAAAGCACCCCGAGGACTACCACAACCTCCTGGTGCGGGTAACCGGCTACAATGCCTACTTTACTTCCATCGGCCGGGAGCTGCAAAATGAAATCATCGCCAGGGAAAGCCACGGGAACTTTTAAGATGTTGGCGACCATTCTCGATATCCAGCGCATGTCCACTGAAGACGGGCCGGGATTGCGCACCACAGTCTTTTTTAAGGGCTGCTCCCTGGCCTGCCAGTGGTGCCACAATCCCGAAAGCATCAAGTTCGGGCCCCAAATACAATGGCAAAAACACAGATGTATCGGCTGCAGGACCTGCACCAGCCTCTGTCCCCAGCAGGCCTTGGAATTTTCCCCGGAGGGCTTGAAAATCCTGCGGGAAAAATGCATTGCCTGCAAATCCTGCGTCGAAGACTGCCCTGCCGGGGCCATAGAATGCAAGGGAGAGGAAATGGACACCCGCCGGCTCCTGGAAATCCTCCTCCGGGACAAGTATCGGCGCCTGGACCTCAACTGGCAGTTTGCTGAGGCGGAGCTTATACCAACTGCGCATATGCAGGCCCTTTGGCAGGCATGTAAGGAAGCCAGCGGCTTGCAAGAGACCTATTTTACCGGCGCCTTAAGAAGAGAGGAGTAAAGGATATGCTGAACAAAGTAGATGCGAAGACTTTTGCGAAACTGGAGCAGGACAGCAAAATTGGCTTGCTGGCTACCACCGATGAAGAGGGCTATCCCCATCTGACCTTTCTTTCTTCTCTGCAAGCGAAAGGTGAGGACCAGATGACCTTTGGCCAATTCTGCCAGGGCCTGAGCAAGGAGTTCATCCGCAAGCGTCCGGAGGTTTCCTTTCTCATCATGAATGCCGATATGGAACTGTGGCGAGGGAGAGCCCGCTTCACCCATACTGCCACATCCGGGGAAGATTACGAAATTTATAACAACAAGCCCCTTTTCCGCTACAATTCCTACCTTGGGTTCAACACCATCTACTATATGGACCTGGTGGGCATTACCTCAATGGAAAAACTCAATCTGGCCAAGATTGGCGCCGGGGCAATCTTAAGCCGCCTGGCTAAGTCCTTTGCGGTTAAAAGCGAAAAAATGGCCCTGACCCACATCGGGAAAAAGCTGTTTGCCGATTTTGCCGGGATAAAATACGTGGCCTACACGGGTGAAGACGGCTGGCAGCGAATTATCCCGATAATCCAAGGAGCAAATGCCGGCAGTGACCGGGTAATTTTCTCCACAATCCCCTATGGCCGAGAATTAAGGTCGGTTCCCGCCGGGGCAAAGTGCGCCGTGCTCGCTCTCAACCTGAAAATGCAATCGGTGCTGGTCAAAGGGAAGTTTTCGGGAATCAGGCTGCGGGGAATTGTTCCCGCCGGGGTAGTTGAAATTGAACGAGTTTATAACTCAATGCCTCCCAAAGCCCAATACATCTACCCTTCCGACAACCTCATCCACCCAGTGATAGAATTTTAAAAGAAGGGGCTGTCGCACTAACAGCCCTTGAAAAAACACAAAAGACGGCGACTGGTAGTACCCAGGAGTCGTCTTTTGCTGTAAAATATAACCATGGAAAGAATCGACAGGTCACCCAAAAGTCTATTTAAAGTATTGGTATATGGATACATGAATTGTATCTATTCTAGCCGTAAGCTGGAGCAAGCCTGTAGGCGTGACGTGAACTTCATGTATCTATTAGACGGGGCACCGGTACCCGACTACGCCACCATCGCTCGTTTTCGCAGTGAACGACTGACTGATGTTATAAACGATCTTTTTGGGCAACTGGTATGTCTACTAGCGAAAGCGGGAGAACTATCACTTCTTAATGTGTTTCTCGATGGTTCGAAACTTGAGGCGAACGCTAAACCGGTATAGCTTTGTGTGGAAGAAAACCACTCAGAAGAACGAAGCTAAAATGCAAGAAAAGATGAAATCCGTGTTACCGACGATTGCGACCGAATTGGGCCTATGTCTTCGTGTGGGAGAAAAGGTTAAAGCTAAGCACTTGAAAAAGCTGCGAAAGCAACTATATGCCCTCACGTATGAGGGAAAAAGCCTAAATCTAGGTCCTTGGGAGATCACAAAGAAGAAAAAAAGGACTATCGCCCTACGTTAGGAATTAAACGTTTTGCGACAGCCCCTTATGACTAGAAAAATCGTTGTGAAAAACCCAGAAGAAAAATTGACGCAAGCCAACTATTATTATTGCAACAACCCCTTTGTTGTAATACTTATTCCATAATGGTGGCAATCATTGCCGCTTTATTACTCTAACCTGTACTGCCCAAGATCTCCGTAATAGGAACAGCCTAAATGCTCTCCCGTCTCAGCATCGTAAAGCGATATAACAGTAACATCGCTTATGCTACCCAAACGAGGATGATCCATAGACGGATAATAAAATTCTACATACCACACCATTCTCTCAGAGGACATACGTAGTTGGGGGCGATTATCCCAACCTACAATCTTTGCATATTCCCCGAAGGTCATTAACTTGGCCGAATTAAGCTTCCCCTCCTCTTGCTGCAGCAGTTTATAGTCTATCGTTTTGAGGATGTCAACAAAATTACTTTCATTTAAGTGATTGTTTGCGGAAAAGAGCAGTTCGGGATTGCTGTTTAGTAAGTTAGAGTCCATAAGGCTATCTCCGCCACATACCTGGTCGGGTTCCAAACCCTGCAGTGCGCTTCCCCGAAAGGTAAAGAGGATTCCTACTAAGACAACGACAGCCAGGATTAATCTTCTTTTCATTATCGTACCTCCTGAATAATACTTGTGTCAACGGTTTGGGTATATACTGATTTATATTTTTCAACCCAGTAAATGCTCCCTTTTATGTGAGTTTTCACCAACTGTCCGGATGGCCAATATTTCCATATCCCATCTTGGTAGATTTGAAAACCATGCTCATTCCAACGTTCCGATTCAGAGTAATAATTATTTGCTTCGAGGCCAACATGCATTTCAAGTGCTTTAGGGGTATGATTAAATGATCGGTATAAATTCCAATTAACGTAAACTCCCCAAGTGGTACTTCCATCACGCTGAATATCAAAGTTGTGAGTTGTGCCTATACTAGTCGAGGGTCCAATTATTTTATACTCATTGTACAAAACTATATTCCCTGTACTGTCACGCTTCCCCTCAGTACAATAAAAGCCCCTATAAAAATCACGTGATTTTCCAGGTTCCTGAAAAGAACCATCAGTAAACCCTACTTCAATCCAGCTTGAATTAGTATCAGTTGCCAACCACATTGCATGAAGTATCCAATTTGAATTGTAAGGTGTCCATCCCGAATCCAGGTCTCTAATAGTAGTGCGAAAGTGCCCACCATCAATCTGACTACTAGGGACTGCAATTGCGTGATAATGTGCGGATACAGTTCCGATTGATAATAGTATAACAACCACTAAACATATTAAAAGACGATAGATTTTTAACTTCAAGAGATATCACCTCCGTTAACATTATACACTATATAAGCATAAATGCAAACTATTTTTACTTTTTCATTTTATTTTTTTGTTTTATGTAAGTATCTGAAGTTTAGCATAGGTTTTGATATGAAATCGCTACGAAAATAACTTAAAGAACGAGTTACTACAGGGGAAGCCCCTTCCCCTGTTTTGTCGTACCCAAAAACAGGTCACGTATGAGGGAAAAAGCCTAGATCTAGGTCTTTGGGGGATCACAAAGGAGAAAAAAAGGGCTATCGCCCTACGTGAGGAATTAAACGTTTTGCGACAGCCCCATTGCTATAGGAAATTAAATCCTCATGGTCTTCCATTCCAGAAACAGCACCCAAAACCACTGGGCAATAAAGGCGGCACTGACTATGTCAATGATTGGATAGACATCAAACAGACCGTAGAAAAAAGCCTGATGCAAGATGCTGGCCAGCAGGGCCAGACCCGTGAGCAAAGCGGTGATTCTCAAAGCCAGGCCTCTGGGTGCGGATGCAAGCAGAAGACTGAATACCAGCAAGGTCAGAGGCACAACCAGCTCAAGCAGGACATAATAGATATCGTTTCCCAGCATTCTCTCCCCTGTTGCAGCAGCGAAATATAAGTAGACAGTCCAGGCCGACAGGAACAGCTGAATGACAGAGGAAATTCCCAAGGCCCAGGCGCCCTTAACCAGAGACTGGGGCCGGAAAATGATAATAATGAACAGGATAATAAGGCCAATGTACACCCATTTCATCCCGGTAAAGAAAAAGAGGACAATGCGGGTCCAAAGATAGCCATCATCAGCAAGCTGTATGGCCATAGTAACCAGCTGAATCATGGAGAAGATAAAGCCCAGTGCGGCTGCGCCCAGCGCAGTCTTGGTGATTGTTTGGATTTTCATAGTCTCCCTCCCTATCTTGGCGGGCCGGAACCCGCCCCTTGCAAATGGCCTATCCTAAAGCCTGGGCTGATTCCTTCAAGGTTGTCATCTCGGCAAAAATCCCAGCTACCATCAGGGCATCAGCCATGGCCCGGTGATGGCCGGCGCAGGAGATGCCAAAGTACTCTGCCACAGTCACCAGTTTGCGGTTGGGCAAGTGAGGCAGAAGCTTTCTTGCTATAGTCACGGTGTCCCTCCAGGGGTTCGTCAAGGGCCTCTGCCCCGCCCGCCCAAACTCGGCAGCGATAAAGCCCCGGTCAAAGGGAGCATTATGGGCCAAAATAGTGCTGGCGCCGACAAAATCCCGGATGGTCGGAATCAATTCTTCAAAAAGCGGTGCAGCAGCCACCATCTCGTCATCGATTCCAACCAAGCGGACTATGTATGGGGGAATGGGGCAACAAGGGTTGACCAGACTGGACCACTTCTCGACAACATGGGTTCCCCAGAGCTTGACCAACGCAATCTCGGTTATGCGATTATCTCGTGCCGACAGGCCTGTGGTCTCCACGTCAACAGCGGTATAGGCCTGCCAGCTGGCCAGGCCCCATTGCCCTTCCCGGCAAAGGAAGCGCTGATCCTTTTGCAGCAATTCGATTAGCGGACGCCCTTTGAAGCTTTGGCCGAATCCGTCAGCCAAAGCCCGCAGTTCTACCGGGACGGCTGGGCGCCCGGTTACCCCGAGATAATGATATAAAAGATTTAGCAGGACCTGCTGGCCCGGATCAGGTTTCAATCTTGTCACCCCTTTGCAGGAGTATTTAATTTGACTGGCGAAATACTACCAGCGGGGAAATACATCATAGGAGGTTCAGAAGTGAAAGAAATGCTTCTTGCTTTGGTCAGCAACAAGGTTGCCGACTATCTGGAAATACGGGTTGACGAATCCACAATATCCAGCCTGCGCTTCCGGGGCCCGGTCCTGGAAGCCGTCAACTCCAGCATGCAGCATGGCGGCTGCATCCGCGCCCTGGTCAACGGCGGCTGGGGTTTCATCACATTTAACGATCTGAATAATCTTGAAGAGAAGGTGGCCCGGGCCATACATCAGGCTCAGCTTGTGGGCGCCGCCGGCGGCAATGGCAGGCTGGCCCCGGTGCCGGTGGTTCAGGATGTTGTCCAGGTTCCTTTTCTCGAAGATCCCCGGCAGGTTAAACTGGCGGACAAAGTTGAACTCTTTAGAGGCTACAATGAAATTGTCCTCAGCCATGGCAAACAAATCGTCAGCTCCAGTATAAACTACTTTGACAAGTACAGCAAAATTCATTTTGCCAACTCGGAAGGAGCCTATATCCTCCAACATAAGCTGGACCTGGCTGGAGGCGTCACTGCTATCGCCAGCGACGGCAGCACCACCCAAATGGGGCGGACGGGATTTGGCAGCTCCACTGACTTCGGGGTAGCCCGCAATTTGGAGAAAAAAGTCCGGCAAGCCTGTGGCAGGGCCATCAATCTATTGGCAGCCCCCTCGGTCCGGGGCGGCGAATATACAGTCATCGTCGATCCCGAGCTGGCCGGCATCTTTGCCCATGAGGCCTTCGGCCACCTAAGCGAAAGCGATTTTGTCTATGAAAACCCCAACTTGCAGGCAGTGATGAAGCTGGGCACCAAATTTGGCGGCGAGTTTCTCAATATCTTTGATACAGGTCTGGAGATTGGCGCCCGGGGCTACCTGAAATACGATGATGAAGGTGTGGCCACGGAAAAGACCCACCTGATTAAAGACGGAATCCTGGTGGGACGCCTCCATACCCGGGAAACGGCCGCCAAGCTGGGTGAAAGGCCCACCGGCAATGCCCGGGCCCTGGACTACACTTTTGCCCCCATCTGCCGTATGCGCAACACCTGCATCGGCCAAGGAGAAGCCAGCTTTGAAGACATGCTCAAAGGGGTCAAGTTGGGAGTCTACACCAAAGGCTCATATGGCGGCGAAACCAACGGCGAAATGTTCACCTTCAGCGCCGATGAAGGCTATATGATTAGAGACGGCAAATTGGCTGAACTGGTCCGGGATGTCAACCTCACCGGCAATGTCTTTACCACCCTAGGCAATATTGACATGATCGGCAAGGACTTTATGCCCCATGAATCTCCCGGGGGCTGCGGCAAGGGCGGCCAGGTGCCGCTGCCCACCAGTGAATGGGCACCGCATATGCGCATCCAAAATGTACTGATTGGGGGTAAATAAATGCAGGACTTGATTGCCAAAGCAAAACAACAGGCCCAGCAAGCAGAATTATACCAGATTACCGTGACAGAAACACCTGTTCGCTACGAAAACAACAAGCTCAAGGGCATTGATGCCAGCTCCAGGCAGATCAACGCCTTGCGCATAGTCAAAGACGGCAAGCTGGGGTTCGCCACCAGCACCGGCGACAATTTGCAGCCGCTGCTGGATATGGCAGCAGCCACTGCCCAGTTTGGCCGGGATTGGGACCTGCCCCTGCCGGGACCGGCGGCATTGCCCCAGGTGCAATTGACCCACCCCTCCACTGTCCTGGATACAGACACTCTGGTAGAAATGGGCGAAAAATTAGTCCGGCGCCTGGCCAAGTGCCACCCGGACCTTCTGGCCTCAGCGGATGTCAGCGCCAGGCAGACGACAACCAAGCTCATCAATTCCCAGGGATTTGCCGGTGAATACAGCAAGAGCATCTTCTCAATACTGGGCGGCGCTGAGCTCACCGAAGGCAAGAACTTTCTCTCCCTCTATGCCGGCTATTTCTCCGGCAAGCGGGAGGATCAGCTAGAAAAGACCATCGAAAGCCTGGTCTCAAATTATGAACATGGCCGCACCAATGTGCCGGTCAAAAGCGGCAAGTACACTGTAATCTTCACCCCTCAGGGGTTGGGAGACATCATCAATCCCCTGCTGGAATGCGCCAACGGCCTGGCTGTGGAAAAGGGCTTCTCTCCCTGGAAAGATAAACTTGGGGAAAAGCTGTTTGCAGAGGAGATCTCCCTGTTTGACGACGCCACCATCTCCTTCGCTCCTGCCAGCTGCCTCTTTGACGGCGAAGGCATCCCCGCCCAGCGCACTGCCATCATCGAAAAGGGCGTCATCAACAATTTTATCCTCAACATGGTCACCGCCAAGGCCCTGGGTCTCAAGTCCACCGGCAACGGCTTCCGCAGCAAAAACGGTGAACTGTCGTCGCCAGGCAATAGCAATGTGGTCCTGGAAATCAATGGCACCCAGCCTTTGGAACAGCTCCTGGGCTCAGTCAAACAGGGAATTATCATCGACTCCCTCATGGGCGCCTGGGCCGGCAACCCCTACAGCGGCCAGGTCAACGGCAATATCGCCCTGGGCTTCCTCGTTGAAGACGGCCGCATCAAGGGCCGGGTTAAAGACTGCATGGTCTCAGTCAATGTCTTCGAGGCCTTCCGCCACCAAATCGAAGGGGCCAGCGCGGAAAAGGAATGGGCCTGGAACATGCTGGCGCCCCATCTTAAGCTGAGAGATATCTCTATCAGCGCTAAAGGCTAACCCTAGCAAACATTAAGCCCGGCCAAATTGTTCTGGCCGGGCTTAAATTTCAGAAACATCCTCGTGTGACATTATCTAGAGGGGGAAAGGTTAAGAACCTCGCCAGTCTGAGCGTTAATTGTTACAAGGAAAGACTGATGAAGCGCTTTCTGCGGGTTAATTATTTTCTCAACATTTTCAATGTGGACAATCCAGCAAATGGAAGAATAGTCTGCGTCATAATACTGGCTTGCTGTTACTGTATGGGATTCTTTGTCTTCTGTATTAAGGGCAAAATCCTGCTCCCCAGCCCATCCCTCCACAGCCTGGTAGGCTATGGCGATTGCCTTCTCCTCAATAACCATATTATTCTTTTGCAAGCTATTATCATCAATCTTTTCCGGATAGATATCCGCAGACAACATCCGAACTTCGCCATCCCTGTCTATAAACGTGGAAATCTGGCCGAAGATTATGCCCTTTTCGTTAATTAGTCTGTGGAATACACGCCACGGAGTATCTTCCCCATCAGATTGTTCTACAATGACATCATATGAAGAGCTGTTGAACTCAGGTAAAATGTTTGTTATCATTTTTTCGGTTACAGCCACAGCCTGTTCCCTGGTCAAAGCTTTTTCGCTAGAAACAGGGGCATTTGCAAGCCGAATCAAGGATAAAATTTTCCCGCCTTCTTGGACTGAGTAACGGTAATTATTGTCTTCGTAATAAGTGAGATCTTTATTGACATCTATTTCGTGAGGCTCAACAAGCTTTAAGGGGCCATACAATTGCTTAGATTTCAGCAGGTCAATTGGTTCTGCTTCTGCACCTGTATCTGCGCCTGCTGTGTGCAAAATGAAAGCGCCAACTATTAAAAGCGGAATGATAAAACAGATAGATGCTTTCAGAGTTTTAGCTCTCATAATAAGCTCACCTCCTTTAATTTAATGACAATGCAACACTCTATCATCAAGCCTCTCCCTCATTGACCATATGCAGCAGGTTCTAATTCTGTTGTTACATCTCCAGTAATGTTAGCCGTCCAAATATTGGAGTAAAAAACTATTGTAGAACCAAATCGCGTATAACAATCATTTAGTGCATTATCGCGAGCAGCTTGGACTGAAATTGTTGTATCTAACCATGCAAAAAGCCTTTCCTCAAAGTAAGTAGCAACAGTATTATCAATTGCATCATAAAATCCTAATGCTGTAAGTGCGTTTAAAGTATTTGTCGTATATGTTGTCAGTCTCCCATATGTAGAACTATATGCATCGGAATAACAAGCCCCGTAATATGCAAACCGAATATTTTTTAGCTTATTTGTCGTTCCAGCGAATTTATATTCCAAAGAATAGTTATAAGGATCCGACGGAACATTATACGCCGATAAATAATAATTGCTACTTGTGCACTCTAATACGCCAGGACTCCCATGGCCAACGTAAGCTAAGACTGCATCTTGATCCATTCTACTACGTACATAATATGCACCAGAATTGCAATAAATTTGTTTTTCATAGCCCATCTTACCTAAATGATAATTAATCGTATATGCGCCACCTTCTCCTGGGTCGTCATACCAATAGGTTTCGCTTAGTGGAGCAGCGTTAACTTGCCTGCCCCCAACCACTATAACACAGAAAGTAAGAAAACATAGAAATATTTTCCCTAATGCTTTCATGAATATTCACCTCCTCCTCTAGTTACTCGTTTTTTTGATTTTAACATTTTTGTGGAAAGCAGTCAAATATCTATTTACAGAAAATAGTGTCAAGTCATTTTTAACAAAATGGCGACGCGGATACGGGCTTGGGTTCGGCGTCGACCTACTTTGAAATTGTCTTCATCAGCCTCCAGATATAATTTGTTCACACGGCGCTTTTCCCTTAGTTTGGTTAAGGGTTTGAGTTGAAAAACATTCACGCAATTGCCGGCTCTTTGCTTGCTGACTTTTAAGATGGTATTATGACGGCTGAGCTGGGAAGTGGACATCTCGCTGCAAGCCGCAGTCAGCTCTGCTTTCAATTCTGAGCAAAATCGAAGGGGCCAGCGCGGAAAAAGAATGGGCCTGGAACATGCTGGCGCCCCATCTTAAGCTGAGAGATATCTCTATCAGCGCAAAAAGCTAACCCTAGCAAACATTAAGCCCGGCCAAATTGTTCTGGCCGGGCTTTAGTTTGGGACAAAAAGAACCGTCCCCACTGCTGACACTGATCCTTCCTTGTGCTATAATTAACGATGTTAACAGCACAAAGGGGGTGCAAAATAATGGCCTATAAAATTGGCGAAGCCTGTGTCAAATGCGGCGCCTGTGCAAACACCTGCCCGGTTGGCGCCATCAAAGAAGGCGAAGACAGGTACATAATTGATCCCGACGTTTGCATCAGTTGTGGCGCTTGCGCCGATACCTGCCCTGTAGAAGCAATTGAAGAAGAGTAAGCACCGTCTCTCGGACCGGCAACGGTCCTTTTTTATACCCCGGGGACGGGACTTTTCGTAGCGCCCCAGGTAAACCAAACCCTCCTAAAATTCAGGAGGGTTATTTTTACCTGGTTAATTTTGCTTTTTTCCTGGTTGCTAAGATGATCGCCCCTGCCAGCAGCAATGCCAGTAAGCTCAGGCCCCCAATTATCCAAGGGAGATTCGCTGTCCAAAAAGAGTCAGCAGGTTTGCCATCTGTCGGACCATTTGGTTCTTCAGGCTCCGGCTCATCATTAGGTTCCTCAGGCTCCGGCTCATCGCTGGGTTCCTCGGGCTCCGGTTCATCAGTGGGTTCCTCCGGTTCTTCCCCGGGCTCTTCTGCCGGGTCCGCCAGGGTCAGTGCATCCGCTGGCGCCTGCAACATCAATCCCTCCCCAGCAACCACAAATACTCCCTGCCCCCAGGATACATCATAGAGCAAGCCGTTTACCCCGGAAGGGCTGATATACCAGCGATAACCGTCCTCTGAAACCCGGATGACACCATCTGTTCCCGCAGCGACATAGATACCGCTGCCAAAGGCTACTCCGTACAGGTCAGCATCGGTTCTCGGATACCGCTCGGACCAATTGATGCCATCAGGGGAGGTAAGCATCTTTCCTGCTTCCCCTACAACAACAAATAGGCCGTTCCCCCAAGTAATACCGTATAAAGATTCCTTGACACCTGAGCGTTGGTGAGTCCAGGTTTTGCCGTCAAGAGAAGTAAATATATTTCCTCCATCCCCAACAGTCACAAACATTTCATTGGCCCAAATGATAGCATGAAGCCTATTATCAGCCATCGGCTGTTCATCCCATTGGCGGCCATCCAGGGAAGTAATGCACTGATAACCAACTGCAACATACCTGCCCTTTCCCCAAGCCACATCTGCAACATCCTCAAATGGCGTCCGTGAACTTGTCCACCTATTCCCATCATAAGTGTGGATATAGCTGTATTCATCGTCAACGTGTACAACTACGAACCGATCTATACCCCAGGCTCCCCCGCTCCGCCGACAACCAGACAATTCCAATTCCTGTTGGGTCCAATTAATGCCGTCAGGAGATGAATGAGCATCATCCTCTCCAATGGCAATAAACTGCCCCTTCCCCCAGGTTACCGAGGTAATTGGTGAACAAGCGCCTAGTATGCATGGCGTCCAGGAGATGCCATCAGCAGAGGTAAGAATTGCTCCCCAGCCAACCGCAACCATTTGCTCCCCGTTCCCGGCCACGGATGCAAGGGGAGTGGTTGAGACGGAATAGACCTTAGTCCAGTTCAATCCATCCGCCGAAGTATAGACACTCTCATAACCCACCCCGATAAAACGGGAACCATCCCACATAACGTCATCAAGTGAGCAGTCAATTAAGTGCTCTTGCCAGGTTAAACCATCAACTGAGGTATAGATTTTGTTCTCTTCGCCATAAATCTCTTCTTTAACGGCAAAAAACTGTCCATTCAGCCATCTTACTTTGTGTACTCTAGCTGGCATTTCATGCCTGGTCCAGTTTACGCCGTCAGTTGAAGTGAGCATAGTTTCAAAACCGCCGGCGACGAAAGTGCCGTTCCCCCATTCCACATGCTGTAGCCATTCAGTACAATTGGAATTCTGCCGGGTCCACTTTTTGCCGTCAGGGGAAGTATATATTGCACCGCCGCCCCCTACAGCAACGAACTGGCCTTTTCCCCAGGCTACCCCGTAAAAAGCAGTGTCAACATTCTGCCCGGTCCAGTTTTTACCGTCGAGGGAGGTGAAAATCCAATGGCTACCCACAGCCACAAACATGCTGCCATTCCATGTCACTCCACTCAGGTATGTACTTTCGGCAACAGCGTGTTCCACTGTCCATTCTTGGCCATCAATTGAGGAGACAATCAGGCCGCCGCCGACGGCAACAAACATGCCATTGCCGTACACTACTTCTTCATATCGGGCATGCGGGCCAAAAGTTATGGTCCAGTCAGCGTTGCCGGCAGATGCGGGCAAGCTAAAAGCCCCCAGGCAAAGCGTGACAACTAAGAGAAAGGTAAAAATTCTCAGTCGTGTTGTCAAAGGAATCAGCTCCTTTAATTGCTAATAAAATACCTTATTCTACATAACTTGAAATATCCCCTCCTAAATTTATGCTGTGCCGCTTGGGACAGAAAGAACCGTCCCCACCGTCCCGCAATATCAGGCTGATTCCACCTCTCCGTCCCGCATCCGCAGTACCACATCGGCCTGGGCGGCGATTGCGGGGTCATGGGTGACGATGATGACGCAGCAGTTCTTTTCATGGGCAAGATCTTTTAAGAGCATTACGATATTGGCTCCGTTCTCGGTGTCCAGGTTGCAGGTGTGCTCGTCGGCCAGGATGACCTTAGGTTTAGCTACAATTGCCCGGGCAATGGCGATGCGCTGCTGTTCGCCGCCGCTGAGCATGGCGGGATAGCGCCTGAACACCTCATCACCAAGACCGATGCTCCGAATCATCTCGGCGGCCTGGGGTCTGGCCTCCTTGGCCTTAATTCCCCTCAACTCCAGGGGATACATGGCGTTCTCCAAGGGCGGTCAGTAAGGGGAAAAGGTTGTAGGCCTGACAGATCACCGCCACATCCTCCCGGCGGTACCTGTTCCGGTCCATGCGGTCTTGCCGCTGCCGCTCTTGCCCACCAGGGCATAGACCTTACCCTGCTGAAAGGCGCAGGAAACATTTTTAACTGCCTGTACAGTCTGATAGCGATTCTTGTAGACATAAGAGACATCGTCCAAGGATAGAATACTCCTCTTCAAAACCCCTCCACTAAGGTAGACACAATTCTATTCCGTCTTCAGCATTGCCATGACCGGTATCGACAGGACCCTAGTTATGGCTGCCGCCGCCCCGCCCATGAGGCAGGCAAATAACCCTACGCCGATAAAAAAATCTTGAAGGGAAATTAGATTATTCAAGTGCCAGTAAAGCATCCCCAAGCTGATCCCCAGCAAACTCAACAGCGCCTGTTCCAAGAATACCACCGAGAAGACCCCTCCCTTGCCGGTTCCCAGGCTAACCATGATGGCGAATTCCTGCTTTCTGTTCCTGATGTAGGTATAACTGACGACAAAGCCGATACCAATGGCCAGGACATTCATGAGAGGCAGCACGACCTGCATAAGGCGTATATTCCTGTCCAGGGCAAAAATAGTGACATTAAACTGCTGGTCATGGATTGCCAGGGAATAGAGAGGGAATACGCTGTGTTCGGTGGAGCCCGCCTTGACGAAATACTCGGCAGCCACCGCTTTAAATTCTGCCAACTTATGATTATCTTTAAGGGTAAAGCTGAGGGCATCGGTATGGCGGACTGCGTCGGCACGGTCAAACCCGTCCCATGCCACCTGCCAATTACAACAGATATCCCCTTCCCCACTGGGATAATAGCCGATAATCTCAAGTTCATATTCGAGAGCCATGGGCTGGGGGCGGCTATCAAAAATAATATCCACCGAAAGCAGCCCCTCTTCGACCCGCTGGAAAATATCCTGGGGTAGCAGGCAATAATACCGGGAGGTATCCTGGAAACATTCCTCGCTGAAGCCGGGCAAGAAATGGA
>ENA-UOOM01002240-UOOM01002240.1-fermentation-metagenome-genome-assembly--contig:-NODE-2240-length-16385-cov-4.296693_pt1 | contig 16385 bp, 13 predicted proteins | sample MGYA00245781_ERZ724031 | MGnify/ENA primary metagenome ERZ724031 (study PRJEB28704, sample SAMN03018317) | fermentation metagenome | biome: anthropogenic terrestrial biome; feature: soil; material... | reverse complement strand
AAAAATAGGCAGTTTTTTGACATGTGGGAAAATAGAGTACTTTATTAGTGTTTGGGCAGGATAAATATCGCAGTTGACGCTGAAATATTTATTTGCTATAATATAATCAAGGTCATATCTAATCGTCTTTATATGAGTATAACTGCTTTTTTGCAGCGAAACTAAGGGAGAGCGGAAACATGGCAAAATACTGTCAGAACTGCGGCGCAGAGCTTAACGCAAAAGCGAAATTCTGTCCTGAATGTGGACAAGCCACCACAAGTAAAACAGTTGAAACAGATTCAACGCAGGTAAACTCCAAGCCGGGCGGAAGTGTCGGATTTTCCGATAAAATTAACGATCCGAGAATCACGGAATCGATAAAAAAGGGTAAAAAGTCCGCGCGCGGCTGCGCTTTTATCCTGATACCGTTGCCGCTCATTATCTATTTGGTGGTCAGCTTCGTGTCCGACGAGGTGGATACTACCGACGCACTTGTCATCGGCGGTGCTATATCCGGTGTTTTTTTCCTGTTCAACCTGCTTACAAACTTTATTACAAATGCCAAGCGTGGATGGGACGGCGTTGTTACAGACAAGCGCCATAAAAATAAAACGAGACGGGTAAGTAACGGCGACAACTCGGAGATTGAACATTACGAGGAATACGTGGTCACTTTCCGTACCGACAGCGGTAAAAAGAAGCGCAGTGTTGAAAGATTTTTTCGGGGACGTGCCGCCGATGCCGATTATTACCATTACCTTGAGATCGGAGACCGCGTCCGTTATTACCCCCAGCTTAGTTTTAGTTACGAAAAATACGACAAATCCCGCGACAGCTGGATACCGTGCATGATGTGCAGGAAATTCAATGATATACATAACGATATTTGCGATAGCTGCGGCAACCCACTGTTCAAATAAACTGGGACAAAACCATATAGCATAGAATACTTTCGGTACTTCTTGCGGTGGTGCTGATTTCCGCTGTTTCGGCACTCGCGGGTTGTTCATCCGGTAAACTCGGTATATACAGGCGCACAAACCGCGAGTATCTTTTTGCCCGAAAAAAGTACGACGCTGCCATCGGCAAATACTGTTCTCTGAATCTGACCGGTACAAAAGTCTTTAAATTATCATAGAACCCGTTTGTGTAAGGTAACGCCAGACTTCATTTTGTACCATTGTGGTTCTCGGATAGAGCATATGCTGAGGCTATGTAAGCGATATATGGACTCCCGCAGGTATGCTAAACGTGTATGTGAACTCGATTATTATCGATATCACAAATTCTGCTTATGATGATTGGTATATTATAAGATAAGAATACACGAAATGGAGGAAGGTGCTCATTCATTTTGCGCAGAATTATCTGTGTATCAGCAAAAAATCACGCTCTCTTGTAGTTTTCCAAAGATATTTGTAAAAGCTCCCGTTTTTGAGGAGCTTTTCTGCTTTTTTTATTTATCGAATTAAAAAGAGCCGTTGCAAGTAAAATAATTTACTTGCAACGGCTCTTTTTAATTTTTTGTGTTATTATTTCTTTTTTATAGTAATGCTGCCGCTGACTGTTTCAAAACGGAAATCTGCACTGCCGTCACTATATACCGATTCATCATCATCTGTTTCGGTTGTGGGAAACTCACAGCGGAAGCTTCCGCTTACGCTTTCATGTCTCGCCTTAAAGCCACCGCAGTTTTCGGAAAGAGCGATAGAAATCGATCCGCTGATCGTTTCTATATTGACTTTGTCGACAGTATCCGCTAAATAAATCTCAACCTTCCCCGAAACGCTTTCACTGTTTATTCTGTCCGTCGCCTGACCATCAAATCGAATATCGCCGCTGGTCGTCTCAAAATCAATTTTGCCGGTTCTGGCATTGACATTAATCCCGCCGCTGACTGTCTGTGCAGAGATTCTATCCGATTCGCCTATACTCTCGGCGGTTATCTTACCCGAAACCGCCTCGAGTTCAATCGTTTGCGCCGTTACTTTATCCACCCATATGTCGGCAGAAACAGCTTTAGCTTTTAGCGATTTTATTATGTCAGATCTGTTCTCCGGTATCAGTACGCTAAGGTTTTTGCTCGGTTCTTTCCATCCTATCGTGGAAAAAAAGTTCCTCAGAGCAGCGAACTGCACATATAAAGTACCGCTGTCATTTACATAATAATGCAGCTTGTTCTCATCCTCAAAGCTCTCCGAATTTGCCTCTGTGACAAGGATTTTATCCCCGGCGTGAGTAGAGATTTTTACGCTTCCGGATATCCAGTTTATGTTCAGATTAGATATTTTGTCCGGCGATAGCTCAACATTTCCGGATTTATATAAATCAGCGTTTTTATATGATATCCCACTAAAATCAAATGAAAAGTTCCCAAAAAAACCGATTTTATCTGTAAATAATCCCACTAAAAGCACTCCTATCAATAAAATGACAACAACAGAGTATATAATAATTCTGGCAACCGCTGTATTTTTCAAAATATGCAACCATTCCTTTCTGTTTTATTTTTTCTCTTTCTTATAGTCGAAAACAGCTTTTATTATTGAATTCACTGCCTGAGCTATCAGAAATATAACCCATGTTATATGCCATGCAAATGTAGTAAAGCTTATGATAATATATATAATTGTTGCTAACACCCACACTGCTGTGGAAATCGATTTGAACAAGCTATTCTGTTCCGTGGAATTAGCTTTCCATTCCTTAAATTCCTCGACAAGGGTGTCGTCAATCTTTTGATACTTAGGCTTCGTCATACCGTAATAAACCAGCATTCCTGTCGCTATTCCCGCAAACAGCAGAATAAAAACGACTCCCCGTTCATCCTGAAAAATCATCAGCGGTATTACTGAGAATATATAGAGCATTATGCTTACCGCAACCATCCAAGCTTTTTTCGAATGATTTGTTTGATCATATTCAGACGAGAAAGGATTGCTCTTGTTAAGCTCGTTTATCAGCTCGCTTATGTCTCCCACGCTCGCAATGGCGATATTGTAGGCGGCTTCCGTGCCCTTTCCCTCGTCAATAAGATCGTTATACTTATCGATAAGATTTTGTAGTATTTCCTCTTTTAACTCGATTGTCTTTTTGTTCTTGGGTGCGTCCTCGAAAAGATTCTCTATATACGCCCTGAGTTTTTCATTCATCAATATTTCCTCCATTTACTAATAATTTATCGATTAACAGCTTGGTTTTCTCCCACTCGGATTTTAATTTATCATACTCTGCTCTCCCCTCGGGAGTTATGGAATAATAACGACGCCTCGCGCCGCTGTTCTCGTCTCCCCAATAGGAGGTTATGCTACCCGATTCTTCAAGCCGCCTGAAAGCTGTATATAGTGTCGCCTCTTTAAGCTCGTACTTGCCGTCAGTTTTTTTAAGTATAGCCTTATTTATCTTATAGCCGTAGCTATCACCATTCAGAAGGTTTGCAAGTATTATTGTTTCTGTATGCCCTCTTATCAGGTCGGATGCAATTGACATCTGTTATGTTCCTCCTCGCTTTTGCAAAATGTTCGCTGATTTTTATGTGTGTGGTTATTTATCACAGCAGCAGTATAACATTATATACCTCACCTGTCAAGGTATATTTAAAATTAATATATAACAATAATTTTATGTATCACCGCCATTGTTATATATAAAATGCACAAAAAGTAAGGACCGCCGCAATAAATTACGACAGTCCTTTGTTTTTAGTTAGCTGTTACAATTCTACGCCCAGAACATTCCCGTCGGCTTGCTTTCGGTTATAATCGCGTCCTTTAAAAAGCCGACTGCTTTTTCAAGGCCTTCCCTGCTCGTCATAAGGCTGTCCTCATGCTCTATTGAAAGTATATCGTCATAGCCGACAAGTCTGAGGTTGCTGATCATATCACGCCAGTACTGCATATCGTTACCATAACCTACGCTTCTGAAAATCCATGAACGGTTTATCTCATCAGCGTATGTCTTGGTGTCAAGCACGCCGTTGACGGCGGTGTTGTATTTATCGACCTTTGTATCCTTTGCGTGGACATGGTAAATTGCACTTCCGAGAGCCCGGATTGCTGCAACGGGATCGATTCCCTGCCAGATCAGATGGGAGGGATCAAAGTTCGCACCTATAACATCGCCGCATGCCTCGCGCAGTCTGAGAAGGCTTGCCGGGTTGTAAACACAAAATCCGGGATGCATCTCCAGAGCGACTTTTGTTACGCCGTGTTCTTTACAGAATTCAGCCTCCTGCTTCCAGAACGGGATAAGGACCTCTTCCCACTGATATTTCAGTATATGATAATAATCCTCAGGCCACGGGCAGGTTACCCAGTTAGGATACCTTGAACCCTCGCTGTCACCGGGACAGCCCGAAAATCCGATTATTTTATGAATGTTCAGCTTCTCGGCAAGTAAAACCGCATTGCGAAAGTCCTTTCTGAATCTCTCTGCCGTAGCTTTATCGGGATGAACGGGGTTACCGTGACAGCCGAAAGCATTAATCGGCATTCCGAACTCCTCTATTGTGCCTTTGAAGGTATCGAGTGCTTTTTTATCAGATAACAGCAGCTCGGGATTGCAATGCGATTTACCCGGATAACCGCCGGCTCCGACTTCCAGCTCTTCAATTCCGATCGACCTAAGGTACTCAAGTGTCTTGTCAAGGGGTTTATCCCCGAACAGAACAGTGATTACACCAAGCTTCATAATCTTTTTATACCTCTCATTCAATTAATTCGTTATGCTCAGGGTTTTGTTATTTGTTGAAGTATACCGGCTCGCCTGTCCTTGCCGACTGATAGATGCCGTCCAATATGCGGCTAACCGCATATGCCTGTTCCGGAAGAACAAAGGGGTCTTTATCATTTATGACAGCATCAATCCATAGATTAGCTTCTCTCTTTGAGGGATCGTTAAAGCCCGAATCGCCCGCATAGAAGTCAACGCCGCCCGCACCGAAATCCGGTGTCATAACATATTGTCTTCCTCCGTGGATGCCGTTTATTCTGACGCCGCCTACCATATCAATGCCGCCCTCTGTGCCGCAGAGCGTTGTTACCGCCTCTCTGGGATCAAGTATATTCAATGCCCAGCTCGATTCAAGATAAATCGTCGCACCATTCTCCATAACAATGAATCCGAAAGCGGAATCCTCTACGGTAAAATCTTCTTTTTTCCAGTCCCCCCACGCATTGCCTGTCGGGAACTTGTCGCCCAATTTTTTATAGGTAGTGCCAACGCAAAATTTCGGCTTGTAGTTGTTCATACACCACATGGTAAGGTCAAGAGCATGCGTACCGATATCAACCAAAGGACCGCCGCCCTGCTCGTATTCGTTGAGGAATACTCCCCATGTCGGTACCGCTCTTCTTCTGATTGCAGTTGCCTTTGCATAGTAGATTTCGCCGATTGTGCCGCTATCCACCTCGTTTTTTACATACAGTGAATCCGCGCGATGACGGTTCTGATAACCTATGGTCAGCTTCTTTCCGGTACACTTTGCGGCGTCTAACATCTTTTTTGCCTCGGCAGCGTTAATAGCCATGGGCTTCTCACACATAACGTGTTTGCCCGCTTCAAGCGCGTCGACGGTAATGATGCTGTGAGTGCGGTTGGGCGTCAAAACGTGAACTACATCAATGCTCTTGTCCTCGAGCAGCTTTCTGTAATCCGTGTAAACGGCGGCTTTTTCAATGCCGTAATTCTTTGCCGCCTCCTGCGCTCTCTTCTCGATGATATCGCAGAAAGCAACCATTTCAACTTCAGAAATTGACTTGAGGGAGGGCAGATGCTTACCGTTGGCAATTCCTCCGCAACCGATTATTCCGATCCTTAATTTTTGTGACATAACATTACTCCCTTATCTTAAAAATATTTCTTATTTTTAGCATAAGCATCATTACTATGCTATTATTAATCCCTGTAATACTTATAATACGCCAATATCGTTCTTTCTTTCCCGCTCATTAGGTCAAACCCGGTAAGTGTGGCACCCTCGAGGGATAAGAATTCCCATGCTTTAAGGGTATCGACCTTAGCTTTAAAAAGGGTTTTTTCCCCGCAGATAACCGAAAGCTCTCCCTCGAGAACGCTTATAAATCCGCCTTTTCCGATTACGTATTCAACGCTGTCCTCGCTGCGCTCAAGGATATATCTCAGCTGCTTTCCGTCTAATTTATTTGCCATCCAGCGTTTGAATGCAACGCTCTCGGTGTCCCTGGGAGGCTTATTCCTTTTAGAAAAACCAAACATAGCAGATACCTTTCACCGGCCGAAGCTCATGTTTTGCTCCGACTGGGGTTTATTAATTTATAAAAAGAAGCTTTTTAAAATACTCTATCGTGTATTTTACGCCCTTTTCACCAAGCTCACCCTGCCATGTCTGCGAATGGGGCTCGATAGAGAGCATGCCCGAGTAATTATGATAATGCAGAACCGACAAAAGGCCGCCCCAGTTTATCGTATCAAGTCCCGCAGGAGGATCGTCAATATGCCTGCCGTTTAAGTTTATTGTACCTTTCAGGTGCACATGATCGAAATTACCGCCGTAATTCACCGCTTCGTACATATAATCCCTGCCGCCGTTTATCGTGTGAGATGGGTCAAACTTTATGCCCAGCTCCTTTATATGACCCTGCACGATGTCCCACTCGAGAGGCTTATCGATATAGTTATTCCAACTACAGTTATATGTGCAGATCTTCACTCCTCCTGCCGAATAATCAATAAGGGACTCTATATATTTGATAGCAGCAGTTATATTTCCATAATAACTAAGGGTATCGATATAATTTATTCCTGTAATATAAACGGGGCATTTAAGTGTTTTACAAAAATCAATCAGAGAAAACTCATCCTCTTGCTCCTTTTTATTGAAGCTCCCGTCGCTCTCAATCCTATTTCTGCCCCAGCGGCCTACTGCACCGAGCGTAACACCGTATTTTGAAAGAGCTCTCTTTATTTCATCGGTCTTGAGATAGGAAATATCATCTGCATTTACATCAAACTCGGCGAAATCAAGCTCCAGATCTTTTATTTTCTTTATTCCCGCCTCGTCGTGCGTCGGACTAATAATTCCAAGCTTCATAAATAAACTTCCTCTCTGATATTACTGCTTTTACTATAACATTTCGTTTAAAAAATACAATAGCTCAGGAAGATTTTTCCGGCTTTTAACACTTTATTAATATAAATAGGAGCAGTAAAACAGTTATACTATAAATACTATTATAAATAAGGGCAGAGAGCATATTAACGCTATCTGCCTGTATTTCAATCCGCTTCTTTTTTATTGTCCCTCTCTGTCTCCGCAACTATATATATCGGGCGTTTTTTGGTCTCAAGATAGGTCTTAGAAAGGTATTGCCCCAATATTCCGATACAGAATAACTGCACGCCGCCGACAAAAAGAATTATACACACCATTGAAGCCCAGCCGTAGGCGGAGCCACCCCAGATTGCCTGCCTTACGATGACGACGATAATACCGATTACAGAAAGCAGGCAGAACAAAAACCCGAAAAACGAGGAAACAGACAGAGGCGTAGTGGAAAAGGCAATGATACTCTCAAGAGCGTACTTAAACAGTTTCCAGAACGACCATTTTGTCGTGCCTGCAACCCTCTCTATATTCTCATATGATAACCATTTTGTTTTGTAACCCACCCACTGAAAAATACCCTTTGAAAAGCGATTGTATTCCGTGACCGACAGCACAGCGTCAACCATTTTTCTGTTCATAAGCCTGTAATCCCGTGCTCCCGGCACAAGTTCTACCTTCGAAATTTTATTTATCAGCTTATAGAAAACGTTTGCGAAAAAAGTCCTGACAGGCGGCTCTCCTTTTCGGGTGCTGCGTCTTGTGGCAACGCTGTCATATCCCTCCTCCTTGACAATCCTGTACATTTCAGGCAAAAGAGAAGGCGGGTCCTGCAGATCGGCATCCATTATAGCCACATAATCACCTTTTGCGCTCTGCAGTCCGGCAAACATAGCCGCTTCCTTGCCAAAATTACGGGAAAAGGATATGTAACGTACCCGTGTGTCCTGTTCCGCAAGCATACGGAAGGCACTAAGAGTTCCGTCTGCAGAACCATCGTCGACAAGAATAATCTCCATGTCAACGCCGGTCATTTCCGAGGCGACTTTGATTATTTCTTTATAAAAGAAAGGTATAGCTTCCTGTTCATTATAACAAGGAACTATAATGCTGATGAGATTGTTCTTTTTTTCTTCCATTATTTTCTCCCCGTTTTTCCCGATTTCGATTAATATTTTAACATATAGTGTTATACTTGTCAACATAGCTCATATTGTTAAAATAGTTTATTTTATATAGAATCGTTATAGAATCGTTTCATTTTGTCTATACAATTATGTTGACTATTCATCATACTTGTGATACACTTGTAACTGTTACGAACTGAGCAATATTAGCATAATAGTTCTAATTTACTTTGTTTTGAAAGGATATTTACCCATGATTGATTTTTCCGGTTTGAAAACCGAGGCGGTTAACAATAACACCGCGAATATAGATAAAATGAGTTCTTTGGAAATTGTCAAATGCATCAATGACGAGGATAAAACAGTCGCTTTTGCGGTTGAAAAGGCTCTTCGCGAGATCGCCGCGGGTGTAGATATTTTAGCTGACGCGCTTTACGACGGTGGCAGAATTTTTTATGTAGGAGCGGGAACCTCCGGCAGGCTCGGAGTGCTTGACGCTTCCGAATGTCCGCCTACATATGGCGTTTCCTCCGAGGTTGTCCAGGGTGTTCTCGCAGGCGGACGCGCTGCTGCTTTCGATTCTGTCGAGGACGCTGAGGACGATTTTGAATCGATTGCAAAGCAACTTAGGGAGAAAGGTTTTTGCTCAAAGGATGTTCTGGTTGCGATTTCCGCAAGCGGTTCGGCTAATTGTGTCATGGGTGCAATCGACCTTGCAAAAAAGGCAGGTTCACATACGATAGCGGTAACATGCAACAGGAATTCCGGTCTTATTCCTATGTGCGAGTTGGCTATTGTCGCGGAGGTAGGACCGGAGGTTATCAACGGCTCAACCCGAATGAAAGCGGGCACAGCTCAGAAAATGATACTCAATATGCTCTCCACCGCCGCAATGATCCGCTTCGGTAGGGTCAGAGGAAATTATATGGCATATATGATTCCGTCGAACAAGAAGCTCGTTGACAGAGCGATAAGAATAATTTCCGCAAAAACGGGCGTCAGCTACGAAACTGCGTCAGCCGAACTTGAGAAAGCGAATAATGTTATTGCGGACGCTATCGATAACATAGAGGGCGGTCATTAGGATTATTCTCGTGATTAGTAATAATATAATCAAATAAAAAGTAAAAACCAGAAAGGATCAACAAAAATGAAAAAAAACAGGCTTTTATCTTTTCTTCTTGTTTTAACAGTGCTTACAGGTCTTTTAGGTTCATTCCCTGCATTATCTGTGGGTGCAATCCCACCCCCTATACAGATAAGCAATAGGGAACCTGCAATTTTAGCAACCGTAAACACTGCTGTCAACCTGGCAGATTATTCTGTTGAACTTGACGACGGCACAATACTTGCAGCGAGCAATATCACCTGGTACAACGAATCAAGCCCGATTACAAGCTTTACCCCGTCTGAAAAAGGAGTAACGAAGGTTACTGCCAAAAGCAAATCCAATTCCTCAGTTTCAAAGAACATATATATTGTTGCTAAAGCAACTTCCGATACTGAATATGTTCTGTATAACAACGATTTCAGCAGCTCGTCGCTCGACGGCTGGAACACCTCTTTAGCAACAGGTTTGTTCTCAGTCAGCAATGGTAAGCTGAGCATCGACGCAACAAGTTCGGCAAATCTGCGGATTTTTCTTCCGGCATGGCTCGCTGATTTTGCTAATTACAGAATCGATGCGGTTGGCACGCAGACAAACCCGTATGATACATCGAGATGGTTCTCAGTAATTTTCCGGGCACAACCCCCGGCCGCATCCATAACTCCGTATTATCATATGTGTATTCGTAACAATATGATGGCGGCGGTAAATGAAAATACCGGAACCGGCGGAATCGAGTGCGTTTCCCATAAATCATCCGGTTATACATATTACACATCCACAAGTTATACCGAGTCTATAAGCGCGGCAAAGAACTACACTTTTTCCGTTCTTGCCAAGGACAGAACGGTTCAATATCAGGTTAACGGCGACAAGGTTATCCACTTTACCGAGCTGCCCTCCATTGCGACCACAACCAATTCTAACGTTGACAAGGGCTATATAGGTTTTCAGGTTAATAAATCCAAGTTGATCCTGGATTCCGTAAAGGTTACCATTCAGGAGACGGCACCTGTACCTCCCGTTGTTAATACAGATACCGAACTGGTTAAAGCAAACCAACCCGAATCCAATACGCTTAACCATATTACTAACATCGGTATAGTTCAGAGTCTTGCAGAGTATCAGTCTTATAAGACCACTCCCGAGAATGCTCCTGCAACCCTGATTTTCTATGCAAACGGTGTAAACCTTACCACAAAGAACGGTACGGCGATATGCACTATAAGCGAGCTTATGGGGGATGCAGAGACACTTCCCTATATACCCGCGTTCTATGTCAAGGACAACACCACGGTGGACTCACTGGTGAGTGCTCTGAAGAGTGCCGATTTTAAGGATGTGCTTTTCATCAGCGACAATACCGCTGTTGCAAAATACGCAAGGCAGTCATATAATATTGCACGCTCCGCAATAGATTTTTCCTCAATTACCGGAATCTCCCTTACGGATGAACAGCTACTCGATATAAGAGGCGATGTAAAGTCTGCTCTCTCATTGATAGCTATTCTTCCCGCAAACCTTGCGAACAAAAAATACGTAAGCGAGCTGCAATCCCTTGCCACTACAGTATGGGTTATGGACGAAAACCTCGTGGGTAATACAAATGCAGCAAAGCTTATAACCAGCGGTGCGACCGGAATTATCACAAATAATTCTGCTGCTATCAATACCGCACTTGAAACTCTGTTCGTAGAAAACACGCTTACAAAAACAGCATTAGTTATCGGACATAGAGGAAATCCCACAAAATCCCCGGAAAACTCAATCACATCCTATCTTATGGCAATTGAAAACGGAGCAGATGTGATTGAAACAGACGTCCACCTCTCAAGCGACAACAATGTTATCGTCATGCACGACGCTACCATCGACCGTACCACAAACGGCACCGGATCTGTAAGCAATATGACTCTCGCTCAATTAAAGCAGTATTACCTCTGGGGAGATAATGACTATTATAAAAACATTTATCCGAACGAGAAGATTCCGACTTTGGAAGAGGTTTTAGTTGCAATAAAGCCCACGAGAGCAAAAATATTCCTTGAGGTAAAATCAAGCAACACCAACATTGTCAAACCAATAGTGGATCTGATAGAAGAATACGATATGGAAAACAGGGTATGTATCATAAGTTTCAGCGTACCCCAGCTTACAAGATTCCAGCAGCTTATGCCGACGATGTCGACGGGTAACCTTAATATCTCCTTCGGTATATCCACCACAATGATAAACGCGCTGAAATCTTTCTATACTGCACTCATTTCAGCACAATCCACTCATTCCACTATGAATTCTACCTATGGTAACATAAGCAAGTACACCGCAGCAGCGGCTATCGACAGAGGGGTTACGATTTGGCCATGGACTCACAGCGTCGGCTCTGCTTCAACCTTTAATAACCAGTTCTTGTGGGGCTTGGACGGACTTACTACCAACGACGCTCAGTATTCTAAGAATATGGTGAAAAACATAACTTCGAACAAGAGCGCTATTATGCTCAGCGGCAAAGACTCAAAATCCGGTTATACAGTCAATTCATTTACATACAGCGGAACCGAAACCAATATAACCACCAACACGAGCAGCTTTGTGAAGATTTTGGAGGGTGAGGATCTGATTTCCGTATCCAATGGAGTTGTTACCGCTAAAGCCTCTGAAGGAACCGCAAGCTTTATGGTCGGCTTTACAACAAAAACGGCAGCAAACTCCACCTATGTCCTTTATACACAACCCATAACTGTCGTAATAGGCGCAGAGGGCGGCATTATCCCGACGGCAAGTTCCGGTTATGAAGAGGGCGATTATCTTATTGGTGTAACCGATGATACCACATTATCAGAGCTTCTCGGCAACCTTCAGCCCTCCGAAAACCTTGTTGTTTATGATAAAGACGGAAAAGAGATAACCTCACAGAGCGAGCTGATTGGTACCGGATGTACCATTAAGTATATATCGGGCAACACCGTGCTTGAGGACTTTAAAATTGTTGTACTCGGAGATGTTAACTGTGACGGTCAAATTAATGCTAAGGACTATCTGTTCGCAAAGAGAGCGTTTTTAGGAATTACCAAACTCACTCAAATCCAACTGAAATCGGCATGTCTCAAAAACACTGAGCTTCCTACAGCATTTGATTATCTGAAAATCAAGCGTCATTTCCTCGGTACATATAATATATTCGATAAGTAAAACCAAATTAGTGAATATGGCTGCAGCGTCCGCTGCAGCCATCATTTTTACCTATATTATATAGCTAAGAGGTATAATAACCACATACCGGAACATAACATCAAAGGGCATGCCAACAAGGCACGCCCTTTGTTTTATCATATGATATATCCGATGTAAAACCGTACTATAGGTTATCTCCCGGCTTCCTCGGCAGCTTTTTCCTCTTCTTCCTCAATCGAATTTATCTCTCTGTAATTCTTGAGCTTTAGTTTATCGAAAATCTTAAATCCGAAATAGTTAACATCAATTTTTTTGAGCAAATCGGAAGCGACATAATTGCTTGTGTAGTAATAGAGTGCAGTTGCGGGACACAGCTCGGTAAATTTCTGCTCTGCATCGTGCAGGAGCTTAACTCTCTGCGTCTTGTCGCTTACATAGACAATAGAGTCTATCAAATCCTCATACTCTTTATCCTCAAGGTTTGTGTAATGAGTTGTAAAAGCTTCCTTCTCAAAGTCAACCGATACAGCTGAACCGCTGTAGTATTTCGAGAACGGAGCGAGGTAAGCGAAAGCATCTACTGAATCCATTACATTGTTAATGCCTAAAACGTCAAACTCCCTGTTGTAAAGTGCTTCGATATAATCATTGGGATTAAGACCTTTAAGCGTAACTTCAAATCCTAAATCCTGCCATACACTCTGTGCATACTTAGCAACCTCCTCGTAAATATTGACATATTTACAGGTGTCTTTATTCCTGTTTATTAAAGCCTTGCTCTCGGGAATAAGATATGTTAGTGTAAATGATCCGCCCGAAACACCCGCTTGTTTCAATAAATCCGACGGGGAAGTACCTGAGGTGTAAAGGTTGCCGCCGACAGTTCTGAAGTCCTTTTTATCTGTAGCATCAAATACCCCGTTAGGTATATATCCGGTTGCGGCTATCTCGCCGGTACCGGTAATTTCGTTTACAATCTTATTGCGGTCGAGGGCTAACGAGAGAGCGTTTCTGACCTCTTTCTTAGAGAGAACCTGACTATTGGTGTTGAAGTAATAAACATAGGAGTTGGATGTTACCGAAGACTCAATGTCATCCTTGAATTCCGAGTATGTTTCTTTATTGAATCCCGACAGATAAAAGATTTTTTCCTCTTTAAAACGCTTTGTCTGATATTCGATTTGTGTCAGAAAAGTTCCGTCCTTTACGGCTTTGTCCTCCTGATACTGGCAGACAATACGGTAAGGAAGCACATATTTATCGAGCGCGTCATCCTCGATATCACGCATATAATAAGTATTACGCTCAAGAATGAGCTTAACGCCCTCTTCAAGAGCCTGAACCCTGAACGGTCCGTTGCAGACTATTGAAGCAGCGGATGCCGCCCAGTCTCTGTCCTCCGGCTTATCCTCCTTCAAAGCCCTCACGACCGCATCCTCGCGTACCGGAGCAAGATGTATGTTCGAAACGGTTTCGGCAAATAAATCTGTGTTGTAGTCCTGCTCAAAGGTAACGACTAAAAGAGTGTCCTCCTCTGAGTAAAGACCGAGGCTGTCACTGGTCATTGTACCCGCCTTGACTTGCTTTGCATTCTTTATCGGATAAAGCATGGATGCATATGGACTCTCTGTCTCAGGAGCGAGTATTCTCTTCCATGCATAAATAACATCATTGGCAGAAACGGCGCGCTTGTCGCTCCACTGCGTATCCTTTAGAGCGAACTTCATCTTGTATTCGTTCGTTATCTTATCGTATACCGGATACCATTTCGTGGCTAAAGCAGGCTTTAATTTACCGTTCTCGTCTATTGTTGTCAGAGTCTCAAAAATCAATCCCAGCACTTGCGAGACATCAGAGTTGAGCTGTACCAGTGCAGGATCCAACGTCTGCGGATACTCCGAAAGATATACAGATATAGATGCGCCCTTTTCGCCTTCCTTCAACGAACTGCAGCTCGCAAAAGAAACGGCAAGTATGGTAAGGCATAAGAGCAACACAATAATTCTTTTCATTAATTTTCCTCCTAAAAGGCGTGGCTGCAAATTTTTTATATAAAATCATTATAACACCGAAATAATAAATAATCAAGCAAAAAATACTGTTTTTTGGCTTTGCACAAAAAGGAAATCCGTTATTGTATAAATCATACAAAAAAGCCGTTTAGTATTCTCTGCCGAGTTTAATAAACAGCTTTCCTGTCATTCGCTTTTTCATTCGTTAATTCTAAAAATACACATCAAACCGACACCGAACAAAACGCCGATAAACAGACCCGTTATAAATCCCAGCACTGCGAAAATCACCCCCGTAAACGGTATTATGTCCGGTTATGGGGGTTTTTTGCATAAAATTTCTTAACTTTGCAAAATTGAATCGATATTCCACTCCGCCAATATATAAATGATATAATCCGGAGCAACTTCGGTTATTTCGCTTATATTAAACGCATAGTTCCACATGGATTTATAAAGCGTATTGTTGCCGCGATCGGCAAGGATATCATATATCTGAGTGCTGTATGAGTCACGCATTACGAGAAAGTCGGGAAGCGCTTTATTGCCGGTGCTGAATTGACGTTCCGGAACCATTCCGCCTTCATCGTACATAAGATAATTGGGTGCGCGGTATCTCTTTACTTCTGCGATCTCGCTGTTCATGTCAAATGCCGGTGTGCGATAATAGTTAAATTCCTTTACTTTATCCTGATCCATCATCATATAGAAAATCATGTCTCCGCCGTTGTAGTAATCTTCTGCAAAATCAAAATCCTCGACCGGTCTCGGTGCCGCACCCGGAAACTCCCCGCTTATATAATCAAAAAGCGCATTATAGGCAATATATGCGCCGTAATCCGTCCAATGGCTGTCTGTTTTCCAATACAGCTTGTATTCGTCATCTTTATGCTCGGAAAACACGTCGAGCAAATCTATAACAGTAGCGCCACCGGCTTCAAGTGCGTTATTCACCTGCTCAAGTTTGCTCTCCCCTGTTCCTTTTGCGTAATCCTCGGGAACCAGCTCGGGATAAATACTTGCCTTTGAAGGAACGATCAAATATATAATCTCAGTACCGAACAGAGTGTTGTCAAGCTCGCTTACCCTGTTCCGGATTTTTTCGGTCAGAGTGCCGAGCTGTTTTTCCGAGAGCGTATTCGTCTGCATAAAATCGGGCATCATCTTCTGGAAAAAGAAATTATATCCGCTTGCACCTACGATGGGCCACATATCGGAATTAGGAACTATCGGCTTTGCGTCCAGAGCATATTCCTCGACTAAAGTGCCTGTAGCTTTGATATATACTCTTGTCTTTGTACCCTCTTTTTTCAGTCTTACCGAATAATAGCCGTTGTCAGTATCGGCAGAAACGCTCTGCCCTCCGGCAGTTTCAGCTTCAATTATCGCTTCTTTTTCGCATTGTCCGACAACAACAAAGCTGTTTTTGTCTGTAAGAGTGCATCCGAGAACATTAAGGTATTCCGTCTCTTTATTATCGATAGCCGGAAGACTTTCGGTCTCTGCGGAAGAACTTCCGGAATCTTCTTTCGAACTGTTTTCTTTTGAATCCTCGGAACCAACGGAAGAAGCGGAATCGATCGATTCTGCTGTTGATTCCTCGCCTTTTTCAACACATGCGGCAAGCAAAGTAAGTAATGTCAAAATAAACACGAGAAGAATTACAGCTGTTTTTTTCATCCTCATTGTAGGTCTCCTTAAACTTTTGATTTGGGTGGAATTTCTATCTGTTCATTTAGTAATGATATCATAAAATTTTCCGTATTTCAATTGCTTATGTGTATAAAATTCAATAAAAATAAAATTATCATCGCAGTGTTGAAACATGATAAAACCATCAGCATGGCGCTTAGTGCAATCAGAAAGATTTTTGCTACTAACGAGACTACACGTGAAACCCA
>ENA-UOOM01002237-UOOM01002237.1-fermentation-metagenome-genome-assembly--contig:-NODE-2237-length-16399-cov-3.693955_pt1 | contig 16399 bp, 12 predicted proteins | sample MGYA00245781_ERZ724031 | MGnify/ENA primary metagenome ERZ724031 (study PRJEB28704, sample SAMN03018317) | fermentation metagenome | biome: anthropogenic terrestrial biome; feature: soil; material... | reverse complement strand
AGCAACGGCCTTCTAAGCCGTGGGTCGCGGGTTCGAATCCTGCCGGGCGCGCCAGATATGGAACACGGTGAGCGTAGTTCAATCGGTTAGAGCACTGGACTGTGGCTCCAGAAGTTGGGGGTTCGAGTCCCCTCGCTCACCCCATGAAAATGAGCGCCCGTAGCTCAGTGGATAGAGTCACAGACTTCGGATCTGTTGGTCGCGGGTTCGAATCCTGCCGGGCGCGCCAGAATAGAGTACGGAATGGACTGTTAGCTCAGCCGGTAGAGCAGCTGACTCTTAATCAGCGGGTCGTGGGTTCGAGTCCCTCACAGTCCACCACTTTCCAAAGCGGAACCTCACGTATCGTGAGGTTCCGCTTTCTTTTGCGTGGAGCACGCCTTCCGCGCTTTCAGGATTCATGGCAGCGGAGTAAAAATACTCCGTTGACCTTTGACGCTCCCTCACCGCCCTTCAATGAGAGTTTTGCTGCCTTGCGAAGGTAGAAAGAGACCTTGAATCGTGATTGAAGAAGGAGGTGAAAGGCACAAGCCGCTAACCGGTGATACGAGGTGAGCCGAGTCAGTCGCTTATGCCCAACAAAGTGAGGGGAATAAAGGCGACCCCGGGCAGATGGCCCACGGCGATACGAAACGCTTTTCGCTCCTAAGAACTAGAAGACAGCAGACCCGAGAGAGTATCTCTTTGTAACGGTGGATGGCTTCAGCAGAGAACCATTGATAGTAGATGACTGAAACGGCAGTGTCGTTTTGCGCCAGTTACCATTTTGACAGAGCGAGGGGGTCAGAGTAATGCGTGAGAATCGCAAGCCTCGAAAAGGACAGCAGAAAGCTCTATGCAGCCATACTTCCCGACAAGACGTCCGCCTTGGCTTGCCGTTTCTGGATCAGGGACCGGAGGGAGTGCTCTATACCGTAGAGGTGTACTAGACAGACAATACCGAGATATACTTCCCATTCCTGAGTCTCACGCCTTCATGACGAAGTGCGAGGAAACGGGAATAGGGCAGAGTTCCATCCGGACTAATACGCTCCCAACAAACGAAAAGGCAGAGCATATTATCCGAACATTCACTGAGCAGTGGCTGTGAAGACGAAGTGCTAGTCAAGTTCGCACCGGAAGAATGAATTGAGAGGTTCGTGTACTGGGATAACTGGATAAAACCCCATAAAGGTATAGGAAATCTGCCCCCCTAGAGAAAAACCGCGAAGTATTTTATCCCGAACAACCGTAAACAACGTTACAGATTCTTATACATAAGAGAACATGATTATTAAAAAACAAGGCATCGCTATGAATGCGGAACATGAAAACACGAAAATCATGAAAACACAGCATTTACACGTTTGAGAGTTCTTCTCTTCATCTGCAAAACACGCCTATCGAGATGTGAGGCCGCGCTTCGTACGGTCAGGAGGAAAGCAAAACTGAGTCCTTTAATCAGCACCTTCACCTCTTAGCTTCCAGACAGCCTCTACTCAGCGGCCAATTCCTTCCTCGCAGTCAAATGGTATTCCTGAAGCAACTTCATCGCCTTCTGTCCCGTGTTCTTCAGGGACAGAAAAGCCTCCTTCATGGAACAGAGACGATAGTTCAGAATCGGTTCCTGCATAAAACAATCCAAGACTTCCCTGCGTGTACCCGTAGAAAATGCACGGCGAAAATCTCGCGGAGAAATGCTCACAAGAGACTTGAAAGACCTGCTGAAATAACTGGAATTACGGAACCCCGTACTCTCGCAGACGGTAAAGACATCAAGCCCGTAAAATGCAAAGAAGATGACGGCCTGCCTGATGCGGACAAAATTCAGGTAGTCGATGATGGTGACACCCGTGTTTTTTCTGAAGAGAGTGCAGAGGTAGTTCCGGCTGTAATGCAATTTCTCTGCAAGGGGGGGAAGGGAAAAACTGCGCTGAAAGTTTTTTTCAATATGGACTAGGACGGCACGGGTGACGGGGCTGTAGCCCTCCGTCAGGATGAACCGAGAACCGGGGTTTTCATAGTGGACCCTATGGATAAAAAAGCGCATTAGAAGCGCGGAAAGGATGTACTCAATGTTTCGAGCGTTCTCGGCATTGTAGCAGTTGTAGTTCTCCACAACATAGGTCAACATCTCTTTCAGAATTCCATTGTCTTCCAAGGGCGGTAAGAACTGTTGTAGGTGACCGCTGAGAAACGGATCATTGATGATGAGCTTGATCTCATAACTCTGAAGCCCCTCATCATTAAGTGTCAACATTTGATGAGGGGAGGCGGGGGGGATGAGGAAACAGGAGCCGCTGTGAACATGGACCTTTTCACTGCTGATGATGAAGACTGGATCACCCGTCAGAATGTAGTAGAGTTGATGACAGCTGTGGCTATGTTCCTGCATCTGCTGCCCTTGAGCCATGGCCGAACGATTGCCCCATATGATGTCGAGAAGTTGCCCCACACTCTCTTCCTCCATTTGACTTATATTCATATCATCAATTTTGCAGAGTAGCTCAGTAAAACCATTAAAAATCTATTTTGGAGTAAAAGGCAAATCGAAAAAACGGACAAAAACACCATAAAATACGATAAATACATGAAATTGACTTTACCAGAAATTGCTCCTAGAATCAAACTTAAGGAGATTTTTTCGGACACATTAAAAATTCATGTAAATTATTTTTGACGGATTTTATGATTTGCCGTTCAAAGATGGTTACATGAGGTTGTTTTGGAACTGACTGCATTAGACGGAATCCGGAAAGATATCCCCAGCTTCTCACGTGAAGCGAAAACTTTTTTAGGAGGTACAATGATGAAAAAGTTGATGGGCGTTCTATGTTTGCTGGTTGCTTTTGCGGCTTCGGGTCTTTTTGTTCCCGCGCCAGCATCTGCGGCAGGGGTGAAGGACACCATCATCTTTGCCTATGAAACGGAGCCGGCAAATCTGTCTACAGTGGAGAATAATGCCATCGCCGCCTACTATCCATGTTTTATGATTTACAGCGGTCTCTTTAAAAACACCACCGATGGCATCGAAAAGGACTTGTGTACAGACTATCACATCGAAAAAAACGCACAGGGCTTGGAAACCATCTGGGTGTTCAAGATACGCGAAGGAGTGAAGTTCAGCGACGGCTCCGACCTGACCGCTAAAGACGTTGTTGCTACGCTGAAATATGCCCAGACGCGCCCTACTGTCAAAAGTCTGACGAACTGGTACACTGACGTGGAGGCAGTGGATGACTACACGGTGAAGATCATGACGGCCAAGGTCTTTAGTACTGCTCCCGAAGCCCTTTCCAACAAGGCCTGCTATATTTTACCCTCTGAACTGATTGCTTCCGGTCATGATTTTAACAACAAGCCTGTGGGCAGCGGTCCTTTTAAACTGTCCAAGTGGGCCAAAGGCGACTCCATCACTTTTGTATCCAACGAGAACTACTACCACAAGGACAAGATGCCCAAGATCAAAGAGGTTGTCTGGAAGATCATAGCCGAAGGCACCTCGCGCTCCATCGCCCTTGAGACAGGTGAAGTGGACTTTGTCATTAACGTTGACGCACTGGATATCCCCCGTCTTCAGGAAAATGAGGACGTTGTGGTGTCCGTTACGGACGGTTCCATGTTCACCTATCTCGCGCTGAACAACGCAAAGGGGCCCTTCAAGGACGAGAACCTGCGGAAGGCAATCAGCTGTGCCGTCAATAGGGAGTCCATCATAGCCGTGGCATTGGAAAATTTCGGTGCCCCGATCTATTCGAGCATCCCCATCATCATGGACGGCTGGACGATGGAAAATGCCACCACCTTTGACCTGGACAAGGCAAGGGAGTACCTGAAGACCTGGGGTGGCGATCCTTCTTCCCTGAAATTTGCCATTATCGTTTCCACTGACGTACGCCGCAGGGCTGCCGAGGTTATCCAGAGCAACCTTCTGGAAATCGGAATCAACTGCACAATTGAGCAGGTCGATTCGGCCACTCTGACTCAGGTGTATAACTCCGGCGACTTCATGTCCTACATCAGTGCCTACACTTCTAACGATCTTTTAACCTGGCTCAACGGAGTGTTCCGCAACACGGGAACATCTTCCTCTCAGTTCCGTCAGGCAGGACTTGACATGAATGGAATGATCGACTCCATTGCTCAGACCACCGATCCCACTGCCCGAAAGGCTTTGGTCACCGAGGTCAACAAGACGATCAACGCCCAACAGCCCTTTGTGCCTATCTACCAGAGTAAGGTTCTCATAGCCTACAACGCAAACCTTGAGGGCGTTGAGATTGATCCCATGGGTATGTTCCGCTTGGAAAATTTCTATTGGAGAAAATAGCGGCAGGGGATAGGGGAATCTGGAAAGAGTAAAGACAGTTACCCTGGATATGCCCAGGTATATCCAGGGTAACTTTTATCCGGAACCGGACGAATTGCAGCAATCAAAAGCAGATCACCCCACGGACAGAAGAGCTCCAACTGCGTTTATTAATATTGATTGTATCTGGAGAGGAAAATCATGTGGAGATTTGTTTTAAAACGAGTCCTTACGATTATCCCGATCATGCTGGGAACCACTTTTATTGTATTCAGCATTATGAGTTTTGCACCGGGGGACGCTGTAGGAATGCTCGCCGCCGATGCAAGCCAGGAAGAGAAGGCTGCGCTTCGCCAGGAACTCGGCTTGGACGACCCCCTGTTGATACAGTACGCACGCTATATAAAGAACCTTCTGTTGGGGGACATGGGTATCTCCTATAAATCCGGTGCCCCGGTCACAGAGGAACTGGCAGCCCGCATCCCCTATACTGCCCTGTTGGCCGTGGTCGCTTCTATCATCACCATCATCCTGGCCATACCGCTTGGGGTCATTGCAGCTATACGGCAGAACACTTTCTTTGATACCTCGAGCATGGTCTTCTGTCTTCTGGGGATATCTATACCGCCCTTCTGGCTGGGGCTCCTGCTCATCCTTTCCTTCGGCGTAAAACTGAAGATGCTTCCTGTTTCGGGATCCGGCAGCTGGGCGCATCTTATCATGCCGGCAATCACACAAAGCGTGGCCGGTCTGGCGACCATTGCCAGGGTAACCCGTTCTTCGATGCTTGAGGTTATCCGGCAGGATTACATACGCACCGCCAGGGCCAAGGGGATTGCTTACAATCAAGTAATCCGCCGTCACGCCCTAAAAAATTCCCTGCTCCCTACCATCACGGTTGCTGGTCTTCAGGTGGGAGCCTTGCTCTCCGGTGCAGTGGTCACGGAGACGGTCTTCTCATGGCCTGGCATCGGACGTTTTCTGGTCAGTTCCATCTCTTGGCGGGATACCCCCTGCGTCCTCGGTTGCGTTGTGATCTTTGTTTTGACCTTTTCGATCATCAACCTGATCGTGGATATCCTCTACGGGTTTGTTGACCCCCGCATAAAAGCTATTTATAAGAAAGCCTAGGTGAATTATGCGATGGAAGAGACGACATTAGACACTGTGTCTTCGGCGACAGCTAAGAAACCAAGAAGTCAGGCCTATTACACGTGGAAACGTCTGAAGAGGAACAAGGGCTCCATGGCGGGGCTGGCCATACTCACGATCTATTTCCTTCTCATGCTCGGTGCGAATCTGCTCTATGACTATAAGGATGTTGCCATCAAGCAAAACATCCCGGCCCGGCTGCAGGCTCCTTCGGTGGCGCATCCTTTTGGAACCGACGAATCGGGACGTGACGTCCTGGCCCGAGTCATCCATGGTTCCCGTACTTCCATCTTGATAAGCGTTGCGGCAGTGCTCGTTGCCATGGTCATCGGAGGAGCGCTTGGGGCCATAGCAGGTTTCTACGGAGAGCGACTGAGCAACGTGATCATGCGTTTCATGGACGTGCTTCTAGCAATTCCGGCCACACTTTTTGCCATCGTCATTGTGTCGGCGCTGGGGACAAGCGTCTCAAACCTGATTATTGCCTGCTCAGTTGCGAACATCCCGAAATTCGCCCGTATCCTCCGCAGTTCCGTCATGTCGGTCAGAAACGCCGAATACATTGAAGCAGCCCGCGCTTTGGGCGCCAGGGAAAGCTATATCCTCATCCGTCACGTACTCCCCAACAGTATCTCCCCTCTTTTCGTGCAGCTGACAATTACCGTGGGCACGCTCATATTGCTGCTGTCCGGAATGAGTTTTGTGGGACTGGGCATCCAGCCCCCGACGCCGGAGTGGGGAGCCATGCTTGCCAGTGCCCGCACCTATATCCGGAACTACAGCTACCTCTGCTTTTTCCCAGGTATGGCGATCATGCTCTGCATCCTGTCCCTGAACCTTCTGGGGGATGGTCTCAGGGACGCTCTGGACCCTCGACTCAAGTGAGGAGGCTTCTACATGAACCAAAATGACGCAGTAACGGCTCCGAGCCCCATGGACAGCCTTGAATTGGACATTAGGGATCTTCGTGTCGAATACCGCACTATGGAAGGAACCGTTTACGCCCTGAACGGTATCGACCTGCAGATCCCGAAGGGCAGAACTCTGGGCCTGGTGGGAGAAACAGGGGCCGGGAAGAGTACTACGGGGCTTGCCATAATGAACTTGATCCCGTCACCGCCGGGAGTAATCGTCAGCGGGAGCATCTTTCTGGGCGGAGAATCCATCCTGAAAAAAAGCGAAAAAGAGATGAATCTCATCCGGGGCAACAAAGTGTCCATGATCTTTCAGGACCCCATGACCTCGTTGAATCCCGTTGTCCCCGTTGTGGATCAAATCATGGAGGTCATCGAGCATCATGAGAAGATCTCCCCCAGAGAATCACTGCCCAAGGCCCTGGAGATGTTGGAAATGGTCGGAATCCCCCGCAACAGGGCACATGAATACCCCCACCAGTTTTCAGGTGGTATGAAGCAGCGTGTTATCATCGCCATTGCCCTTGCCTGCAGTCCCTACCTGCTGATCGCTGACGAGCCTACAACAGCGCTGGACGTGACGATTCAGGCCCAGGTGCTGGACATGATGAGGGAACTGCGAAAGAAATATCAGATGTCTATGCTGATGATAACGCATGACTTGGGTATCGTCGTGGAGATCTGCGATCTTGTGGCCGTCATTTACGATGGACGCGTGGTCGAGCACGGAACCCTGAGGGATATCTTCATAAACACCCGACATCCCTACACTGAGGGACTCTTTAATTCTCTGCCCGACATGGAAAACCCCAAGGCAGAGCTTAAACCAATCCCTGGACTTATGCCCGATCCCACCAGGATTCCGACAGGATGCCCATTCCACCCCCGCTGCGGCTATGCCATGGATATCTGCGCCAAAACGAGGCCGTCTCGGTATTATGCTAGCACGGAACACTATGTGGAATGCCATCTCTACGATGAGAAAACCGTTGTATCTGGGGGGAGGATCAAGCAATGAACACTCCGCTCCTTGAGGTCAAAAACCTGAAAAAATACTTTAAAACGCCCAACGGGATGCTCCACGCCGTCGATGACGTCTCGTTTACCCTGGAGAGGGGGAGTACACTGGGACTGGTTGGAGAGAGCGGCTGCGGCAAGTCCACCACGGGACGGGCCATTCTTTGCCTGACGGAGCCTACGTCCGGTCAGATCATCTTTGATGGGCAACACTTGATGAAGCTCAGTCCCTCTGAACTTCGCAGGCAGCGCCAGGACATGCAGATAATCTTTCAGGACCCCTACAGTTCCCTGGATCCCCGGTTTACGGTTGCTCAGGCCATCGAGGAACCCTTCCGGATCCACAAACTCATCATGGACAAGAGAGAGCGGCACAAAAAAGTCCTTGCGCTCATGGACACGGTCGGGCTCGCGCGGCGCCTGATCAACTCCTACCCTCACGAACTCGACGGGGGGCGGCGCCAGAGAATCGGGATTGCCCGTGCGTTGGCGCTGGGACCTCGTTTTATCGTCTGCGATGAGCCTGTGTCTGCCCTGGACGTGTCTATCCAGGCCCAGATTTTAAACTTGATGAAACAGCTGCAGCGTGAGCTGGGACTCACCTACCTGTTCATCACTCACGATCTGAGCGTGGTGCGGCATTTTTCTGATGACATCGCGGTCATGTACCTGGGGCGGATGGTGGAAAAGGCACCGACAGAGGCACTGTTTGCCCATCCGCTGCACCCCTACACAAAGGCGCTGCTCTCCGCAATTCCAATACCGGATATCGACAGGCGCACTGAGCGAATACTCCTGAAAGGTGAACTTTCCTCACCAATTGAACCTGCAAAGATCTGCAGATTCAGCAACCGCTGCGGCGAATGCATAGACCTCTGCAAAGAAGAAGAACCGCTCATGCACGAAGTTTCACCCGGTCATTTCGTCTCATGCTTTCGGGCGTCCGGGTACTAATCTCGGTTAGAAGGTGAAAAAATGGTGGGGATCGTTTCGTATGGAGCGTATGTTCCTTACTACAGACTCAAAAAGGATACCGTTGCCCAGGCCTTCGGCAAACGAGCAGACAAAGGTACGAGAGCTGTGGCTTACTGCGATGAGGACAGCTTCACCATGGCTGCCGCTGCGGCCATGGATGCCGCAGTAGGCCAGGACTTGTCTGACCTGAAGGCCGTGTATTTTGCCTCGGCTTCGTCCCCCTACAGGGAGAAGCAGTGCGCTGCCGAGATCGTGGCAGTGCTGGGCGCACGGGAAGACCTTCGGACCTGTGACGTGGGCAATTCACTGCGCGCCGGATCTGCGGCGATGCTGAGTGCCTGCGATCTCCTTGAGAGAAGCGGCGGAAGCGCCCTGGTGACCTTCAGTGATTGCCGCCTGGGGGCTGCCGACGGGATATTTGAGACAGATTTAGGCGATGGTGCCGCAGCTTTCCGTCTGGGTACCGAAAACATCTTTGCCCGTCTGGACGGCAGCCACAGCCTGTCCCGGAATGCTATCGACCAATGGAGAGCCGACGATGATCTCTTTTTGCGAAACTGGGATGTTCGTTACGCTGGCAGTGAACTCTACAGCCCTCTGGTAAAAGCCGCTTTGAAAGGCTTTTTTGCTGAAAGCGGTTCCCAGCCCAGTGATTTCAGTAAGGTGGTGCTCTACGGCCATGATGATAAGACACGGTTCTCCGTGGCCGCGAAGCTGGGTTTTGCGCCTGCACAGATTGTTGAGAGCATGTACCCGGAAATAGGTAATACGGGAAATGCCGCGGCTGGCCTGATGCTGGCCTCCGCTCTGGACAGTGCCCGGGCCGGGGATCGCATCCTGGTCATCACTTATGGCGAGGGCTGCGATGTATTGGCGTTTACCGTAACGGACAGGGCAGGCAGTTGTCGCAGCAGGCTCCAGAAGTGTTTGGCCCGTAAGAATGAGGATCTCTCCTACGGAAAATATCTGAAATGGAAGGAGATGGTTATCTGCGAACCTCAAAAAAGGCCCGCGCAGGAACGTTCCTCCCTTCCAGATTATTACCGCAACTATCAGAAAAACCACCACCTTCAAGGATGCCGGTGCAAGGTTTGCGGCATGGCGGTCTTTCCCCCTCAGCGCGTCTGTGTCCACTGTCACAGCATCGACACCATGGAGCCATACAACTTTCTGGATAAAAAAGCCCACATACGGACTTTTACTATTGACGGCCTGTCCTTGTCGCTGGACTCACCCAACTTCCTTGTGGTAGTGGAATTCGAGGGCGGCGGCAAGATGATGAGCTATCTGGTCGACTGTAAAAAGGAGGACATAAGAGTGAGCATGCTTGTACGCCCTAGCCTCAGAAAAATGTTTAAGGCCAACGGGGTCAGCACCTATTTCTGGAAGGTTGTCCCTGCGGACGAGGAGGAATAGACATGGGCAGCATCAAGGATAAGGTGAGCATTATTGGCATGGGCTGCTCAAAATTCGGCGAGCGTTTCGATGCCAGCCGTGAAGATCTGGTGCTTGAGGCTGTGATGGAGGCACTGGAAGACTCTGGACTGAAAATGAAGGATATTGAGGCTTTCTGGTTCGGCTCCTTTTACGAACAGCATGGCACCTCGCTGTCGAGCATCCTCAAACCAGACTTCAAGCCAGTGACCAGGGTAGAAAACAACTGCTGCTCTGGAGCGGACGCCTTGCGTAACGCAGCTTTTGGAATAGCCTCCGGCGAGTACGACGTCGTTATGGCCATCGGTTTGGACAAGTTGAAGGACAATGGTTTCAGCGGTAACCCGCTCTTTAACCTCTACCGAGACAATACGGAACCATCCTTTGGAGGACCGGCAAGCTTCTCGCTGCTGGTGCCCGCCTACGCGGAAAAGTACAATGTATCCTATGAGGACATGCGCGAGGCCATGGTCCATGTCTCCTACAAAAATCACTATAACGGCGCTCTCAATCCCAAGGCGCTCTATCGCAAGGAAATACCGCTGGATAAGATCCGCAAGTCCCCCATGGTTTGCGAGCCCTACCTGACCATTATGGACTGTTCCGGAGTCTCCGACGGAGCGGCCTGTGCCATCCTAACCTCCACCGAAAAAGCGAAGAAGTTCCGCAACGATCCCATGTACATCAAGAGCGCCGAGATCGTGGCCAGCTCCGGCGTTGGGATGTATGAGACTTCCTATGACTACACTACGATACTTGAGACCGAGGCCGCGGCGAGGGTAGCTTACCAGAAGGCCGGTATTACGAACCCCTCCGAACAGCTGGATCTTGTTGAACTCCACGACTGCTTCAGCATTACTGAGATCGTCCTCTACGAGGCCCTGGGGTTGAGCACCCGTGGACAGGGCTGGCCCGATGCACTGGAGGGTAAATTTTCTCTCGAGGGCTCACTGCCGGTGAATGTGGACGGTGGACTGAAGGCAATGGGGCATCCCGTTGGTGCCAGTGGTATCCGAATGGTCTACGAGAGCTGGCTCCAGTTTCACGGGAAAGCTGGCAAGCGTCAGCTTGAAAATCCACGCACGGGGCTGGCACACTGCCTGGGCGGCAAGCCATGGAACAACGTAAGCAGCGTCACCATCGTGGGATGCGACCTTGGATAGCGGGTACGACCATGGCAAATACAGAGAAAAAAGGCCCTCTTGAGGGGCTGAAAGTACTGGACCTCACCAGGGTCCTTGCTGGCCCCTTCGCCACCATGTGGCTGGCTGCCATGGGGGCAGATGTAATCAAGGTGGAAAATCCGAATGACGGGGACGTCACCCGGCAATACGGTCCCTTCATCAATGACCGAAGCTCGTATTTCCCGACGGTGAACCACAATAAAAAGGGCATTACCCTGAACATGAAGGCCGAGGAAGGCCGGGAACTCTTCCGTAAACTTGCGGCTGACGCCGACGTGGTGGTCGAAAATTTCCGGCCCGGTGTGATGGAAAACCTCGGCTTGGGGTATGAGGATCTGCGAAAAATCAACCCGGGGATCATCTACGCTTCTATTTCTGGCTACGGTACCTACGGCCCGTACAGAAACCGCCCCGGATACGATGTGACGGCCCAGGGTATGAGCGGCATCATGTTTTTGACGGGCCAGATGGACGGTCCCCCGACCCGTGTGGGGTCATCCATTGGTGACACCATTGCCGGCATCGATATCGTCGTCGCCATCCTCGCTGCCATTTACTGCCGGAACAGGACCGGGAAGGGGCAAAAGGTGGAGACGTCGTTGGTGGATTCCCTTATCTCCCTGAGCACTCAGGACTACATCCGTTTCTTTGCCGCCGGGGAAGTTCCCTGCCGCATGGGGAACATCTACAAGTCCTGGGCGCCCTATGGAACCTATCGGGCAAGCGATGGGTATTACAACCTCGGCTGCGGAACGGAGGAGCACTTTCGCAAATTCGCCCGGGGTATCGGGCAACGGTGGATGCCCGATGATGAGCGTTTTTCCAGTCATGCCCTGCGCGTGGCCTATCGTGACGAACTGGACGCCTACATCAACGAATGGGCACAGGACAAAACGGTCGCACAGATTTGTGATCTCATGTTACAGGCCGGGGTTCCTTGCGCCCCTGTGAACTCCATCGTGGAGATTTCAAAGGATGAGCACATCGCCGGGGCTCGGGAGATGTTCCCTGTGCTGGATCAGCCGGGGATGGTGCCCTATCGCGTCACCAACATCCCCGTCCGTTTCAGCGAATCCGGATTGGCGCCTGTGTTGCCAGCACCGGAGTTCGGAGGGGACAACGACGATATCTACGGCGCTCTGGGGAAAACCGCGGAAGAATTGAAAGTTCTGCGGGAGAAAGGCGTTATTTAGACGGAAAAATTGAGGAAGCAGGTGTTCACATGGGAAAAATGACAGTATGCGGTGCCGGTTTCATGGGCAGCGGAATTGCGCAGGTATGTGCCAACGCAGGATATGCGGTGTCTCTGTGGGACCTGACTGATGAGTTGGCGGAGAAGGGCAAGGCGAACATCGCCGCGGGATTGGAGCGCCAGGTTGAACGCGGAAAGTTGACGACACAGCAGAAGGATGAGCTGCTGTCCCGCCTTATTCCCTGCAGCGATCTGAGCTGCGTGGAGGAGGCGAGGTTCGTGCTGGAGGCGGTGCTGGAGAATCCAGGGGTCAAACAGGATCTTTTCAAAAAGATTGAGGCCCGCTGTCGTCCGGACACTCTGCTCGGAACGAACACATCCTACATCCCAATCTCCTCTCTGGCAAAGGTCTTGGACCATCCTGAACGTTTCCTGGGGTTGCATTTTTTTGCCCCTGTTTATGCAATGAAGCTCGTGGAGGTGATCCGCGGGGATAGAACTTCCGAGGAGACGGTACAAAGAGGGCTTGCCTTTGTGAAGTCCATCGGGAAGGAATCGGTGCAGGTAAACAAGGATGAGCCGGGATTTATCGTCAATCGACTCAACAAGGCCCTGCAGGTGGAGGCTTTTCGCCTGATGCATGAAGGAATAGCATCCGTCGAGGATATAGATAAAGCTGCCAAGCTGGGGCTGAACCACCCAATGGGGCCTTTCGAACTCAACGATATGGGCGGCCTTGACGTAACCTACGCTTGCCTGAATCTTCTCCGGGAATTGACGGGTGATGACCGTTTCACACCCATCCCTGAACTTGAGGCTCACGTGAAGGCCGGGGAATACGGCAGGAAGACCGGCAAAGGATGGTACGATTACCAGAAACAGAAGTAGTTCCAGAGGTGTAGAAAGAGGGAGATACTGTGCAACTCCATACGGAAAAGAATCGCAGTGCTGTTTTAAAAGGGGTACGAGTCCTGGATCTGACCCATGTCGTATCGGGGCCCTTTGCCACTCTCTACTTGTCCATGCTGGGTGCTGAGATCATCAAGATCGAGAACCCCAGGACTCAAGGCGACGTGAGCCGAGCCACGGGACCTTTTAAGGGGGATGTCAGCCTGCGTTTCTGTTCTCTGAACCATAGCAAGCACAGCGTTGCCCTTGACCTGACTACGCCGGAGGGCAGGGATATCTTTCTGCGGATGGCTAAGAAATCTCATATTGTCATTGAGAATTTCCGGCCCGGCGTGATGGAAAAACTGGGGATCGGGTACGACGTCCTCAAGAGAGAGAACCCGCGGATCGTTTTCGGCAGCCTTTCAGGTTTCGGAAAGGATGGCCCCTATCGTGATCTTCCCGCCTATGATGTTATTGCCCAGGCATTGAGCGGCATCATGTGGCTCAACGGATGGGAGGAGGATCCGCCGATCAAGGTTGGGACCTCAATAGCCGATGTCACGGCCGGCCTTAATCTGGTCATAGGTGTCCTGGCGGCCTTGAGGGAGGCAGAACGGACGGGGGAAGGGCGTTTCGTCGAAGTGTCCCTGATAGACTCCCTGGTGTCCCTGATGATTGTGGATAACCAGGAATACCTTTTCAACGGGATCCTGCCGGAAAGGATCGGCAACAACAACCGAAAGTGGGCCCCCTATGGTGTCTATCGGGCCAGCAACGGCTATTTTGCCATAGGGGTCGGGAGCGACGAATTTTTCCAGAGACTGGCTCTGGACATCTTCAATCGTCCCGACATGGCCGCAGACCCTCGCTTCGCAAGCCACACGGCCCGGGTGGAGCACCGGGAGCTGATCGATGACGTGCTCAACCAGTGGGCGGGCACCCTCAGCGTGAAGGAGGTGTGTCGGGCTCTGGGCGAAGCCGGGATACCCTGCGCCCCCGTCAACACCATCGGCGATGCCGTGGCTGACGAGCACATAGGCGGTGCCCGGCAGATGTTCCCTTCTCTCGACCAAGAGGGTATCGGTCCGGTTCCTGTTACGCAGATCCCTCTCAGGATCCACGATATGGAGGACGTTCCGCTCACATCAGCGCCCAGGTTGGGGGAACAGAACGGTGATATCCTGTGCAGCCTCTTGAATTTGAGTGACGACGAGATCCAAGGTCTCATCGAGAGAAACATTCTTGGAACCCATCAGGTGGACCGGGCGTCCGAGGAACAGGGGTAAGGTTTAGGAAAGTGGAGCGAAGACACTTCACTTTCTTTTTATACTGTTTCAGCATGACAAATCAAGAGGTGATGACGATGTTTCGCTCGATAAGCGAAATGTCTTTTGCTCTGAGGGATAAACTGGTTGGATTCCGGCGTGATTTCCACAGGTACGCTGAACTTGGACAGCTGGAGATGAGGACGTCTTCTCTTATTGCCCGCCGATTGAGTGAACTTGGATACCGTGTCCTCGTGGGAGATGATGTGGGTATGCCTGGAATTGCCATGCCCGTACCTGAGGTGTTGGATGCTGCCTTACAAAACGCCCGAGTGACCGGCGGCGATCTGGAATATCTGGAGCAGGTCAGGAACGGCCTCACAGGAGTCATCGGCATCCTGGAATGTGGTGATGGGTCCGTGACTGCACTACGATTTGATATCGACGCCCTGGGGATCAACGAAGACAGCTCCGAGCAGCATAGACCGACACGAGAGGGTTTTGCCTCCATCTATCCCGGAGTTATGCATGCCTGCGGGCATGACGGACATGCTGCGATTGGTCTAGGAGTGGCGGAGGTGCTGATTGGGATAAAAGACAGTCTTCACGGCACGGTCAGGCTCATCTTTCAGCCGGCGGAGGAGAGTCTTCGGGGAGCACGGGCCATAGTGGAGAAAGGTCATCTCGATGACGTGCAATTCCTGCTGGCAGGACACATCTCAAAGCGCCTCCCTGGGGAGAGCTGTGACATCATTGCCGGCTGCGGCGGTTCCCTTGCTGCTGTCCATATAGACGTAACCTTTAGAGGGCGTGCGGCTCACGCTGCTGCGGCTCCGGAGAAAGGGGCAAACAGCCTCTTGGCAGCAGCGGGGACCGTACAGCAGCTCTACGGTATCTCCCGCAGCAGCGTCGGGGATACGAGGGTCAACGTGGGGACATTGCACGCTGGCACGGCCCGCAATGTTATCGCAGACCACGCCTGCATGGAGATAGAAGTTCGCGGCAAAAACGACGAGGTTTGTTCCTACATGGAGACTCAAGCACACCGCATAATCCACTGTTCTGCGGAGATGCATGGCGTGAGCGCGGAGATCAAGACCATGGGGAGCTGTGATGCACTGGAGAGTGACCCCGCACTGATGGAACAGGTTGCTGCCGCCTGCGGCAAGCTGCAGGGCGTTTCCGTCCATCCCCAGCTGCGACGGGAGGTAGGGGGCAGCGAGGATTTTTCCTGCATGATGCGCCGCGTAAGGGAGCATGGCGGCCAGGCAACCATGCTACGTTTCCTGACCGATATTACGGACGTGGTGCATGGCAGCGGGTTCGATTTTGACGATGCAGATATCTTACCTAAGGCCGTGGCCGCCATGTCCGCAGTGCTCTACGACATTCACGGAAGCCATCAAAGGCTAGGAAAGTGCTATCGAAACATCTTAATTTTTTAAGAAAAACGTAAAAGAGGCTTTAAAAATCTGGTACAAAACTGGTACAAAGGATTTTTCTTGCCAAGGTCTTAATTCAGTGATATTCTATATTCAAAAGTAATCCGGTTGAGTGTCCCTCACAGTCCACCACTTTCCAAAGCGGAACCTCACGTATCGTAAGGTTCCACTTTCTTTTGCGTGAAGCACGCCTTCCGCGCTTTCAGGATTCATGGCAGCTGAGTAAAAATACTCCGTTGACATTGGATGCCCTCTTCACCTAAACGATGGGGTGTAACTCCGAAGAGCGGGGTGCTCATCGGGCGCCCTTCAGAACAGACGGTCCGGTCGCCGTGCACGGCAACCGGACCGTTCGTCGTTATGAAATTCGGAAGGTGGTGCGAGAGGGGGGACTTGAACCCCCACGCCCTAGGGCATCAGATCCTAAGTCTGACGTGTCTGCCGTTCCACCACTCTCGCGTGTCTGTACCGGTGGGGTCTTCGCGCCCTCCCCCCATCGTCCGTCCGGTCGTACATCGTACCCGATTGTACGGCAGAAGGGCGATATCGTCCACTGCGCCGCGCTCTCAGCATCGCGCCCCCGCACTATCCGGCACGCCCGTCTGCAATGCCGCTGTCTGGCGACGTACACTATCCTCTGGCGGG
>ENA-UOOM01002236-UOOM01002236.1-fermentation-metagenome-genome-assembly--contig:-NODE-2236-length-16401-cov-5.128900_pt1 | contig 16401 bp, 14 predicted proteins | sample MGYA00245781_ERZ724031 | MGnify/ENA primary metagenome ERZ724031 (study PRJEB28704, sample SAMN03018317) | fermentation metagenome | biome: anthropogenic terrestrial biome; feature: soil; material... | reverse complement strand
ACCATTGAGCCGGTAGTTGTTAAGGCAGAGGTCAAGGCCAGTGATTTGAAAAACGCTACATCAAAAATCGTAACCTTTACTACATATATGAAAAGCAGTACAGAAAATCGGAAAAGCAATATTGGCTTGGCACTTAAAAATATAAACGGCACCAAGCTTTATCCGGGGGAAATTTTTTCATTTAATAAAATTGTAGGTCCCAGGTCAGAAAAAACCGGATTTAAACCTGCCGGGGTAATCAAGGCGGACAGAAGTCTGCAGGATGGTATAGGCGGCGGTATCTGTCAGGCTTCCTCCACAATTTTTAATGCTGCAGCATTGGCGGGGCTGGAAATAGTAGAACGCTATCATCACGCCTACCCTGTATCTTATTTGGATTATGGGCTTGATGCAACAGTTTCCTGGGGAGGCGCCGACATTCGGTTTAAGAACGACAGGGATACCCCCATTTTCATTCAGTCTTATCGTAACGGAGATGCAGCTGTAGTAACCATATACGGAGAGCCTATTCCCAATAATGGAAAGTATAGGCTGGTAGTCAAAGACATAAGCATAACAAATGCTCCTGAAGCTGAAAGAAGACCGGATAAGACCGGAGAATATGTCGCTGCAGGTAAAACCGAGTTTGAGTATGTTAAATCCAAGCCAGGTATTGTAGCGGATACATATCGCGTCTTAACGGAAAATGGAAAGGAAGTTTCCAGGAAGCTGCTTGTTAAAAACAATTACCGCCCCGTTAAAGGAATTATTTACTATAAGGATCCAGCGCCGACACCGACACCGACACCAACACCGGGACCAACACCGACACCAACACCGGGACCAACACCAACACCGACACCGGGACCAACAGAGGACCCGACACCGGGACCAACAGAGGACCCAACACCGGGACCAACAGAGGACCCGACATCGGAACCGACTGATCCACCGGATGAAAGCTGAATCAATACAGAAATCCATACAGCGTAGAGCAGGTTGGAAAGAATTGTAGGAGAATACAAGAGGTGTGTTTCAAACATACCTCTTTGTTTTAAATATCGATAAGAGAGCGTCTAATTATTGTTCATTAATTTTGCTGTCATACCGGCATAATAAATACATGGATGAAGCAAAGCCTGACTCCTTTGGTGTCTGACTCCTTTGTTGCGGCTGAAAGCAGCGCTATGTTATAATAAAGCCAGGATCCAGGAAAGGAGATAAATAATGACAAAAACAATGCAGATAACTTGGAATGGGAAACCATTAAAAGTAAATAAGGGAGTTACATTACAAGAAATCGCAACCCGGCAGCAGAAGGCAAATGAACCTTTGATAGTAGCTGCCATAGTGGATAACAGAGTGCGTGAGTTGACATATTCACCTGAAAAAGACTCCATTGTAAAGCCCATTGATTTATCCATGAAGGATGGAATGCGTATTTATTTACGGAGCCTTACATTTATTTTCATACGTGCCTGCAAAGAGCTTTTTCCGGAATGCAAGGTAAGCGTGGAACATTCTTATGGCGGAGGCCTATATTGTGAAGTTTATAACACTGAAACATTAAGTCCTCGTGTTGTAAGCCGCATAGAGCAGCAAATGCAGACTATTATTGATGAGGATGAGCCCTTTGGAAAAACAGAAGTAGCTATGGCAGAAGCAAACCAAATTTTCCTGGAAATGGGCATGGAAGACAAGGTAGAAATTATGAAATACAGAAAAGAGGATACCATCAGAGTATATCGCAATGGTTGGATGAGAGATTATCTTTTCGGTTATATGGTTCCCTCCGCGGGTTATCTTAGGAAGTTTGGGCTGAAGTTCTATCTGCCCGGGGTAATACTGCAATATCCCAGTTTTGAGGAGCCAGGAAAGGTACGTCCCTTTCAGGATAATCCCAAATTATTCAAGGTATTCCGCCAGGCTGAAAAATGGTCGGATTCCCAGGGCATTAGAAATATTGCAGATTTGAATCGCTGTATTGAGGAAGGCAGAGGACCGGATTTGGTACGCATAAGCGAAGCCGCTCAGGAAAAGTTTTTTGGCTCTATCGCTGATGATATTGCGCAACACACAGATGCAATTCGTTTGATTCTTATAGCAGGACCATCATCATCTGGAAAAACCACCTTTGCTCAAAGATTGCGGGTACAACTTATGGTAAACGGGCTTCATCCGGTTCCCATTTCCATGGACAATTACTATCTTGATCGTGATCTGGTGCCTGTGGACGAAAAGGGAGAACAGGATCTGGAATCCATAGATGCCATCGACCTGGAGCTGTTTAATGAACAGATGATACGGCTGATTCAAGGACAGAGGGTAGAGATACCTCACTACAACTTTCTCACCGGCAAAAGGGAATATTTGGGGAATTCCATTCAATTATCACAGACTCAGCCAATTATAGTAGAAGGCATTCACGGATTGAATGAAAAGCTTACAGAGATGATTCCCAGAGAAAACAAATATAAAATATACATCAGCGCCTTAACCCAGTTAAATGTTGACGATCACAATCGAATTCTCACTACAGATGCCAGATTGATTCGCAGAATGGTAAGGGATTATCATTTTAGGGGTACCGCAGTTGAGGATACTTTGAAAATGTGGCGTTCAGTCAGGCGAGGCGAGGAAAGGTATATCTTCCCCTTTCAGGAAACTGCGGATATTATGATTAATTCTGCTTTGTTATATGAGCTTGCAGTTTTAAAGCCCTTAATCCTGCCTTTACTGGAAGCTGTACCTGAGGAAGATGCGTACTTTCCAGAGGTAAACAGACAAAAAAAATTCTTGAAATACTTTGTAGAGATGGATCCCGAGGTTATTCCCAGTAATTCCATACTTAGGGAATTCATCGGAGGCAGCAGTTTTGCATAATCTGTAAATCAGGAGTAGGTAATTATTTTGTTAACAAATATTATTGTTATAATTCTTCTGGTCATGTTGAATGCTTATTTTGCAGGTTCGGAAATGGCATTGGTGTCAATTAATGACAACAAGATCAGATTGATGGCAGATGCTGGGGACAAAAAAGCTGCTTCGGTTAAAAAGCTGCTTGATGAGCCTGGTAAATTTCTATCCACAATACAAATTGGAATCACCTTGGCAGGTTTTCTGTCCAGTGCTTTTGCTTCCGATGCTTTCGCTGATAAATTGGCAGCCTGGGTTTTATCTCTGGGAGTGCCCGTATCCTATAACGTAATCAAACACGTATCTATGATTGCAATTACACTGATTTTATCTTATTTTACATTGGTTTTCGGAGAGTTGCTGCCAAAGCGCCTTGCTATGCAGCAGGCGGAAAAAGTGTCTCTAAAAGTAGTAGGTCCTCTGCATGTGCTGGGTGCTGTAACTTCCCCTCTTGTGAAGCTGTTGACTGCTTCTACTAACTTTTTTGTCAAATTGGCCGGAGGAAATCCTTATGCCAATGAGGAAGAGGTAACAGAAGAAGAAATTCGCATGATGATAGATGTAGGTGAAGAAAAAGGTACCATTGACGAAATTGAAAAGGTGTTTATCAATAATGTTTTTGACTTCGATGACAAGGTAGTTGCGGATATTATGACCCATCGTACAAGGGTGGCAGCTGTTTCCGTAGATTCCAGCCTGGATGAAATCGTTGAAGTTATCAGCTTGGAGAAATATACACGAATTCCAATATACAAAGAATCCATTGACAATATCATCGGTGTACTTCATGTTAAGGATCTGCTCAAATATTTTACGAGCAAACAGGATAATGCGCCTTTTGAAATTCACAATTTCTTACGGAGAGCATATTTTGTTCCCGAATCAAAAAAAATAAATGAACTTTTTCGCGAGTTGCAGGTGAAAAAAATACACATGGTTGTAGTAGTTGACGAATACGGCGGCACTGCAGGTATCATTACTATTGAGGACCTGCTGGAAGAAATTGTAGGCAGTATCCTGGATGAGTATGACGAGGAGGAATACAAATACGAGAAGATAGATGAATCCACCTATCTCTTTGACGGTTCCATAAGCCTTGACCAGGTTGCCGAGCTGATTGGTGTAATTTTGCCTGTAGAAGAATATGAGACCTTAAGCGGCTATGTAATCGGTCAGCTGGGTCAAATCCCCGATGAAGGGGAAAAACCAGTGATTGAGTTGGATGATTTGGTATTCAAGGTAGAGGAAATTGAAGACAAAATGCTTTCCAGAATCAAGGTATGCAAAGTATAATCAAAATCAGGGTTACTATTGATAGTTATATATGATAAAATAGCATAAGTACTTTTGAAGATCTCATAAAATAGCGAAGGGTTGGGTGGAGCTTTGTTAATGGATTTCTTAAAAGGTATGGCTATTGGGATAGGTGCCATAGCCCCCGGTGTCAGTGGAGGTACTCTGGCGGTGATTTTTGGCTTATATGAGAAAATCACCGATGCCATTGCCAATCTCTTTCATGAATTTTGGAAAAAGGTTAAAGGATTTTTTTTCCTGGGCTTGGGAGGAGTCATTGGTGTCCTTGGTTTCAGCAATATTATCAGCTATCTGTTCAAAAACTATGAGCTGGAGGTTAAATACCTCTTTATCGGTCTTATGGCCGGAACCTTTCCCTCCTTGCGAAAACAGGCCGACAAAAAAGGGTTTCGTTACTCATATCTCATACCTTTTACCATTACCCTGGCTATAGCCGTCCTTTTCGCCATTCTTAACAATGCTGCCATCGAGGGAGCAGAAGGCAGTCATACCAGTTTTCTTTTATTTGTTGTTTATGGAGCCATTATTGGGTTTGGAACAATAATCCCGGGAATAAGCGCTTCCTTTCTCCTGATGTACCTTGGCTCATATGAAATTATGATAGATGGAATTTCCCGCTTGAATCTTACAGTCTTGATTCCTGCAGGAATTGGTTTTTTGATAATAGTCTTTGGTTTCGCCAAGCTGATAAATCTGCTGTTTGAAAAAGCCTATGGCTATACCTATTATGCGGTATTCGGCCTAACCATAGGGTCTATTCTATCTATTTTTCCTGGATTCGGCCTCAGCTGGCGCTATTGGCTGGGTTACGGATTGCTTCTGGGGGGATTTGCCTTATCCTGTTATCTAAGTTCCCTGGGCAAAGAAGGTCATCAAACAAGTCTCACTGGATTGAAGTAACATATCATAGCGCAGCTAGCTTCATTTTAGGAAACAAGGTTGAGTTTTGTAAATGCATTTAAAAGCACTTTGATTACAAGAACATAAATCGGTATTAGTATTAGAGCGGCAAGAATCCGCGGTGGAAGCAGTACTGCAAAAGCCTCCCCACAGAGAATTTTCAGCCATAGGGTATTCATCAGAGAAGTCACAATCGTAGTGATACTGACAGCCAGGCTTAATGATTGCCATGACAATGGCTTTTTATTCCACTTTCCCATCAATCCGGGTATAAAGCCTGATACCGCAGCGGTCAAGGTAAAACCCGGGAAATAGGCGCCCTGCGGGTTGAAGGGATAACCAACGAGATCTGCTACAGCACCGGTAAATGCACCGTATACAGGTCCCAGGATCATACCGCTGAGCATCAAAGGTATTTCACCAAAGCTCAGGCGGACAGTCTGTATACCTCCGATATAAACCATATAGTTAAAATAACGGGTCAGAATAATATTTAAGGCAATCAACATACCTGCAAAGGCTGTTTTTCTTGTTTTGTTTGTCATATAAAAAAGACAGCTCCTCTCCCTGTAATTGTAATAAATGCCACATCCAAGAAGAGGGATGTCTTCCAACTGTTCCAAACTTCTGACTGTGGCAGCGGATGCGAAAGGGTACCGCGGACTGTTTCAGTCCTTCGTTCAGGGGCAACCTCCCATCCCCTGACACTTGACGCACCATTCCTACTCTGCACGAGACAGCACTATTATATCACAGCATTGTCTGCAACCGCAAGTGCCCTGTATTACCTTTGTGTTTATTTTAAAACTATGAATTAGTAAAGAATATATGGATAAGAGATGACAAGATTAGTTGCGCAGGTAGGATTTTTGTGTTTTATGGAGAATATTGCAGTTGAGGTGATTTTATTTGAGTCATTTTTTTGCCTATCTGGCTAGAATGAAGTTTATACAACGCTGGGGTCTTATGCGAAATGTCCGGCAGGAAAACATACAGGAGCACAGCCTTCAAACAGCTATGATTGCGCACAATCTTGCTATTGTCAAAAACAAGTGGTATGGAGGAAAAGCAGATCCTCAGAGGGTGATGCTTCTTGCTGTATACCATGAAGCAAGTGAAGTGATTACCGGAGATTTAGCTACACCAATAAAATATTTCAATCCAGAAATCAAGAAGGCATACAAGGACATTGAAAAGGTGGCAGGCAGGAGGCTGCTGTCCATGCTTCCCGTGGAATTGAAGCAGGATTATGAACCTATACTTTTTCCTGGATCTGAAGATGAAGAACACTGGAATCTTGTAAAAGCAGCAGACAAAATTTGTGCCTGGTTGAAATGCATTGAGGAATTAAAAGCTGGGAATTTGGAATTTTCCAAGGCAGAAAAAACCATATATCAGGATTTGATTGATATGAATCGCTCGGAAGTCGAGTATTTTATGAAACAATTCGTACCAAGCTTCCATCTTAGCTTGGACGAGTTGAATTAGAATAAATAATTGTTTAAAATGAATGAGGAATCAGGAGTGAGGTTTTGATGAAAGAATTGAACATGATAGCTTTTGATTTGGGTGCCAGCAGCGGAAGAGGTCTGATAGGACGCTTTAATGGCAGCCGGCTGGAGGTAGAGGACTTACACCGTTTCTCCAATGATCCAGTGGATGTATCAGGACATACCTATTGGGATGTATTAAGGCTCTATTGGGAGATGCAGCAGGGGTTGCTTAAATTCGTCAACAGCGGGCAAGGCGAAATTGCTTCCATTGGGATCGATACCTGGGGTGTTGACTTTGGACTGCTTGATAACAGGGGTCTGCTCATGGGTAATCCCTATCACTATCGGGACATCCGAACCGAAGGAATGTTTGAGGCGGCTTTCCAAAGGATGCCCAGGGAAGATATTTTCAACAGGACAGGAATTGCTTTTCAAAAATTCAACACCTTGTATCAATTGTTGTCCATGCAGCTGAATCAGCCAGACATTCTGGAACAGGCGTCAACCATGTTGTTTATGCCTGACTTGTTAACTTATTTCCTGACCGGTGAAAAGATGACAGAGTTTACTGAGGCCAGCACCAGTCAGATGCTGGATGCTGCAAGCGGACAATGGAGTGATGAGCTTTTAAAAGCAATGGGTATTCCCGGTCATTTTCTGACTGACATTGATTATCCTGGATCTCCCCGAGGCAGGATTAAGAAGGACATTGCAGAGCTTTTGGGAATTAATGAAGCACCGGTATTTGCTGTAGCTGCACATGACACTGGTTCTGCTGTAGCAGCGGTTCCTGCAATGAATGACAACTATGCATTTTTAAGCAGCGGTACCTGGTCTTTGATGGGAATTGAGGTTGATAAACCTATCATCAATGAGAACACTCTGAGGTGGAATTATACCAATGAAGGCTGTGTAGGAGGCAGATATCGTTTACTGAAAAACATCATGGGTTTGTGGATATTCAATGAATGTAAACGGGAGTGGGATCGCAGGAGCGAGGTGTACAGTTACAGGGATATGGATCGTATGGCAGAGCAAAGCATGCCATTTGCTGCCTTTATAGATCCAGATGATGATTTATTCTACAATGCCGGTAACATGCCGGAAAAAATTCAACTCTTCTGTCATCAGACAAATCAGACTGTTCCGGAAAGCAAGGGAGCGATCGTCCGCTGCATCTATGAAAGCCTGGCTCTTAAATATCGCTGGTCATTTGAAAGGCTGGAGGAAATTCAGGGGCAAAAACTGGATGTTCTGCATATGGTGGGCGGTGGCATAAAAAACCGCATGTTAAATCAGTTTACTGCCAATGTATTGAAAAAACCGGTGATTTGCGGACCTATAGAAGCAACTGCAATTGGAAATCTCATGGTACAGGCTATGGCACTGGGAGAAGTGAAAAATCAAGGTGAGATGCGCCAAATTGTCAAAGAATCTTTTCCAACAGAGGATTATATGCCGGAAAATACCGATACCTGGGATGATGCTTATATCAGGTATTTGAAAATACAGAATAAATAATACAGCATTATCCATATCAACCATTGTAATTATCCACTTAGCAAATATTACATTTTTATTTTTTTACCGGGTGGGAACAATACAATTACAAGGGCTTGAATTGATCTACTGACATCAATTGGTTAAGCATGAAAAGGCAACTGTGAAATACCCTTTTCTTTGACTTGGTTTTCAGCTTTGTTTCGCTATTGGATCAATTTTGAGCCCTTTTTCAGGAGAATCCCTGCATGGGATTCTCCTTTCATACTTGAAAAGCAGTTTTTACTTCGATTTCATAAGGCTGTTTTGCACAAGCGCGGTGTGTGCGATGTTTTTTCCAGTTGACAAACCCCCGGCTATAGGTTAATATTATAAAGCATTGAACTTGGTGCTGCTATTTGGGGAGTTAGCTCAGCAGGCTAGAGCGCCACGTTGACATCGTGGAGGTCGTTGGTTCGATCCCAATACTTCCCACCAATAAATATCGCGGGGTGGAGCAGCTGGCAGCTCGTCGGGCTCATAACCCGGAGGTCGGGGGTTCAAATCCCTCCCCCGCAACCAAAAAACACCATTATCTTAGATGATAAAGGTGTTTTTTCAATGCCGTTTTATTTTATCCTGACTTCTGAATTCTGACTTATATGGTTGTGGCTGAAAGGCTGCTATGGTATAATTTTATCAAGTTCTAAAATGTAGGAATAATGGGGGTTTCAACAATGAAAACTTGTCCAAAGTGCAATGAGTCAAATGGGGATAATAGAACGGAATGTTTCAAATGTAAAGCATCATTAGGACCAGTTGATACATACAAAAAAATATGTACTAAATGTAATCTTATATACTCACAAAAAACCGATACATGTGAGAATTGTGGGAGCAGGTTGTCGGTTTATTCAGGAGATAATTACAGCACTCCTTACTCAGGAAGCTCTGAAGGAGGCTGCTGGATGTATATAGTATCAGTATTAATACCATTGGTTGGGATTATCTTAGGCTGCATCTACATAGCTAGACGAGAGGATGAGCTGGGCAAATCTCTTATTATTACAGGGGTTGTCTCTAATATAGTAGTGGTGATTCTTGGAATAATGTTAGCAAGCTGCTCTGGATATTAATAATTAAAACAGAACTTACTCTTGAGTTATCGATTATAGTGGTGTTTTTGAAAATGATTTTTCTGAGAACTCAAAATAAAGTGGGGTTGGGAAGTGAAGGAATCGCTGTTTGAAAAGATATATAAAAGCAGAAAATATGTTGGCGTTTTTCTGTTAATTTTGCTTGGAATAATATTAAGAGCTTATAAATTCGGCAGCATCCCGGCTGGCTTAAATCAGGATGAAGCATTTGCAGGCTACGAAGCTTTTTCATTGTTGAATTATGGAGTAGATTCTGCGGGATATCGCAACCCATGTTATTTTGTATCCTGGGGCAGCGGTATGAATGTATTGGAAAGTTACCTGGCTGTTCCTTTAATGAAATTATTTGGTCCTTCAGTAGTTACTCTCCGCTTGCCTCAACTAATTTTATCTTGTATTTCTTTGCTGGTGTTTTACTTGTTATTGCAGAAAATATTTTCTGAAAGAACTGCTTTGATAGGTTTGAGTTTGCTGGCAATTTCACCATGGCATATCATGTTAAGCCGGTGGGGTCTGGAATCCAATCTAGCGCCATCTTTCTTGCTGTTTGGTTTGTACTTTTTCATATTGGGCATAGAAAACAACAGATACTGGATTGCCTCTGCTATCATGTACGGTTTGTCCCTATATGCATATTCCATTAATTGGATAGTTATCCCTCTAACACTATTTTGCCTTATTATTTATATCATTGTATCCAGGCGGAAAATACGCTATAGATATGCAGTCATTTCTTCTGCTGTTTTGTTCATTTTTGCACTGCCTCTTATACTTTTTGTACTTGTGAACAGGGGATATATACCGGAACTTACAACAAATATTTTCTCAATTCCTAAATTGTTGGTTATGAGGGATTCAGAGATTTCTCTTGGCAATCTGTTTTCTTGGGAATCCTATCAAAGTTTGCTGAATATAATATGGCATCAAAATGACAGACTTATATGGAACGCAAGCTCAGACTATGGTCTTTTTTACAAGTTTAGTCTGCCTTTTATCTTAATGGGCGGAGTAAAGCTGTCAGCCAAGGCTGTAAAAAGTTTCAGAAGTAAAGCATTTGGTTACGAGGCAATACTATTACTGGGTATGGTTTGTTCGATATTTACCTGCTTGATCATATCCAGGCTTAATATTAACAAAGCCAATTCTCTGCATTTTTATATGCTTATATTGTTGGCAATTGGTATAGAAGAGGTTTTTGTAATATGCCACAAATATCCTTTAATAGATAAAGCAATTATAGCAGGCTATGCGATTATATTTGTGTTCTTTATGTCATATTACTTTGGCAGTTATAATGATCAGATATCATATACATTTCGAGAAGGCGTCGATGATGCAGTTGCCTATGTAAACAACGAGAATTTTACAGATGTCGCTGTAGATTCCAGCATCTATTTTCCTCAAATTCTTTTCTTTGATCAGACACCACATGATGAATATAGAGAAACCGTAAAATATACCAACTATCCATCTGCATTTCTAAATGTGGAAGAGTTCGGTAAATACAAATTCGGAATCGATTATGATAACATAGCACAGCATGAAGCCTATATTATTAAGAACAATCAGGAGCATATCTTTTCAGCACTGGGGTATCATGTTGTTAGATTTAAAAATTATTCAGTCGCACACGAAAAATAATATGTTCTATCACCAAGCTTGCACTTTCATTTACCAATATGGTGCCGGTCATCAGTTTGCTATAAAACAATAATGTCAATAAAATAAAAAAGTCGAATCACAACTAATTGTGCTATAATACAACTAAAGGAACTCAGAGTCATAAGTCAGAATATAAGTGATTTTGTAAATAATACTGAGGTGAAGAAAGTGTACAATGAAAATGATTTTATAGAAATAAAAGGGCAGCTCAGGAAGATTATCTTACTGGCAGTGTTAATTGCTCTTGCCTTTATTGTTACAGCTGTGGCTTTCCTGCTGCGTAAGCCGCAATGGATAGGGGCTGTATTTATTTCGATAGGTGCGTGTCTGTTCATATTTATCTGGGGTGTATATGGAACCCCTATTTACAATTACTACCGTTATATAAAGGATATCAGAGAAGGACGTGCAAGAGAATTAAGAGGTAAAGTGGTAGAAATTACAGACGAACCGGTATATAAGGATAACAGGCTTCTATTTTATGAAATTACTCTTAAGGATGCAAAGGATGGTGTGGAAAAACTTATTCTGTTTGATGGAAATAAAGGAAAACCGCCTCTGGAAACAGGCAGCAATTATTCCTTTCGCTCCCACCAGAATTACATCATCCATATAGGCGACTTTTAATCATTGATATCAACATTTTCCTGAATAGGCAGTTCACTGGATAAAGTGTTCTGCCCCAGTATTTTTCCTTCCTGGGTGATATATACAACAGTGCAGTATTCATAAGGGTTTGGTTTCGATTCATCCTTCCGGTACAGGCGTATCTCCAGATATTCACCTTGATATTCCACGATTTTTCCATCTTCAAGAGGGATATGAGCTGTTGTTGATGCAGCATCATGGTATTCAATATAGGTTTCTTGAAAACTAACAGTTTCACCCTGCTCCTTTAAATATTTTGCTGCCATATTTATAGCTTTCAGATCATCCATATGAGTGAGAAATGAATGGGTTTCAACTGAAGGTGCAGGTGTACTGCAGGAAGAAATCCATAACAGGAAAACTAATATAATGCTTGCTGCCATTAACTTACGATTCATATGCAACTCTCCATTTCCTTACTGTTAAGAGTATATGCATCAGTTTGGTGTAAGCATTCCTGCAACTTACAGTAAAGTGAGAATTATTATAAAAAATGGCATCTATGGAAACATGGTTTCTTCCAATGGATGCCTTTTTTCATATATTGCAGAAGTTATTTGTTATTCTTCTATAGGGACTTCTGTCAATACTTCTATCTGTTTTTTAAGTTTGTTGTCCCAATCCATTGTATCTTTATCCAGAAGGTACAGCATGGGACAAAATCGAGTCACCCCTTCTGCTACCTTTAAGGAACCCAGCAAAGAAAGGGTTTTTGAGCAACCCATAATTCCAATGCCAAGCAGAGTCAATCCTCCTGCAATACGGCAGTACGCATCCAGCTCGCCAACATTTTTTCGCATTGAGTTTACACATCCTTTCCAATCCAATGAAAGCCATTTTCTCTATTTTATCCAAAGAAAGAGATGATATTCGAAAAATAGGATGCATTTATTTTACGGCTGCTTATTTGGTTCATGTTCTGGTGCATCTGTCTTGTATAAAAGGATTGTGGTGTTACGATGATTCAGATAGTAAACTGAGGTATTGGCTGCACCTGCTCTATAAGCGGCCTGCATAAGGCGCAAGGGATCAGCTGAGTAGTCGAAATCTTCCCGATTGACCAGTGTTAACCCTTTAGGTGAATATCTCTCATAAAGATTGGTTTCCAGCACCAAATCGGAAATGGTCAGCTGCTCCTGAGCTTTGTCTTTTAATACCTTTATCTGGGATAGAAGCTCATCGGAATCTTCAATTTGTATGCCGGTGTGTGTATCATATGTACGTTCACCAATACAGGTAAAGGAAGGTGAAACCATATCACCGTTTCTCAACGAGACTATTTCATCCCTTTTTGGAGAAAGCAAGTCCTGACCCATTAGAATTTGTGATTTGGTACTGATTCCCAATAGGTGGAGAATCGTAGGGAGAATGTCTATCTGACCACCATATTCGTCATCGATAAAGCCTTTTTCATACCCTGGAATGTGAATGATCAAAGGCACTCGTTTCATCTGAACATCATCAAACTCTGTCCAGCTGCTCGGATCCCGTTCCAAAAGCGGTGCCAGATCCTTATTTCGGTTTCCTGAAATGCCATAGTGGTCACCATACAGTACGATGATGGAATTTTCATAGATTCCTGACGCTTCCAGATAATGAAAAAACTCCTCCAGGGCCTGATCCGCATAATTGGAGCTTGGGAAATAGCCATTCACCGAATCATCTGTTGTATTTGCCAGGGGGAAGGGGTTGTTTTCATCTACAGGGAAAGGATGATGGTTGGACAGGGTAATGAATTTGGCATAGAAAGGCTGTTGAAGCTGTTCCAGATACTGAACCGACTGCTGGAAGAACAGCTTGTCCTTCAGACCGTAGTTAGTGGTATTTTCTTCAGTCAGGCTGAAATCCGCTGCATCAAAAAAATAGTCATATCCAAGACCGGGATATATATTGTTTCGATTCCAGAAAGAACCTGTATTTCCATGAAAGGCAGCGCTGGTGTAATCAGCCTTACAGCGCAGAATTTGCGGAAGAGCATAATAGGTGTTTTCAGCGTATCTTATAAAAGCTGTTCCTGCAGCAAGACCAAACAGTGAGGTTTCAGTCATCAATTCCGCATCACTGCTTTTACCCTGGCCTATTTGAGCATAGAGATTGGAAAAAGAAATGCTGTCTTTGCTATGGTAGAGCTTATTTAAAAATGGCAGTACCTCCCAGCTCTTTCCATCATCATCGGTATATTGATAATCAATTAGAAATTGTTGAATACTTTCCATGTGTATCATAATCAGATTGCGATCTTTAGCGATTCCGAACTGCTCCTCAGCAGGCGCTGCATGATGTTGACTGATATAGGAAGCTGTTTTCTCAATATCACTTTCTTCCAGAGTTACTGTATTGGATTGAAAGGTTTGGATGCTGTCATAGACAGTAAATCCGCTGATACCCAGGTATTTGACAATATAATTACGATCAAAGGTACGTGTCAGCAGCATGGGACGGCTTATTTCTGCCAAGCCCAAATTTACGAGAAAGAAAACAAGGGACCATATCATTGCTTTTCGACCGCAAGGCCGGGTAAAGAACTTTTTTTCATCTGCTAGTACCAGGAACGAATTTCTTCGCCGCAAAAGCAGAAACAGACATAGCAAATCCAACCAGTATATGAAGTCGTACCATTTCATAAGGGCAAAGGTTGAACCAATAAGATTGCCAAAGCCTGCAAATATGCTAGTGGATTGAAACATGGTGGACAGGGTTAAAAAATCTGTGAATTCTCTATAATACAAAACATTGGTATAAAGCAGCATGGAGTTAAGCAGGCAGAGGGCAAAAAGAATTTTATGGCCCTTGTTCACATTTCTGGCAAAAAGGCTCAGCGACAGCAGAAATACTATGCCTGAAAGCGGATTGATAAACAAAATAAATTGCTGAAACCAGCCGTTGACACCCAAGTTAAAATCAATATGATAGCTGATAATAGTTTTAACCCACATAAGAATGATGGCTAAAAAAAATATACATCCGTATTTATGATATAAATCAATTATCTTTTGTTTCATGGAGCAAGTCACCTCAACACTTACACATTAAAACGGAACAATACAACATCTCCGTCTTTCATTATGTATTCTCTGCCTTCAGAGCGAACCAAACCTTTTTCTTTGGCAGCAGACAAGGAGCCAAGTTTCATCAATGTATCGTAATGAACTACTTCTGCACGAATAAAGCCTCTTTCAAAGTCAGAATGAATGCGGCCGGCTGCCTGCGGAGCCTTGACTCCATTTTTGATGGTCCAGGCTCGAACTTCATCAGGTCCAGCAGTAAGAAAGCTGATCAAACCAAGCAAATGATAGCAGCGCTTCACCAGGCGGTCCAAACCGGATTCAAGTATGCCCAGCTCTTTGAGAAATAACTTCTTTTCTTCTGGATTCAATTGTGCAATTTCTTCTTCTACCCTGGCACTGATAACAAGAACTTCGGAATTTTCCTTCTCTGCATATACTATGACGTCATTTACCAGGGGAAGTTGCATAGGATCCGTTTGCAAAGAGTTTTCTGCAATATTTGCAGCATATATAACCGGTTTGGATGTAAGTAAAAACATCTGCTTCATAAGTTCTTCTTCTTCTTTGCTTAAACTCAGATTGCGAGCAGCTATACCTTTTTCCAGCCCTTCCTTGATTTTATCCATCAGATCCAACTCAAACTGAAACTTTTTATCTCCTTTCAGCAGCTTGCGGGTCCGATCCATACGTTTTTCCAAGCTCTCCAAATCTGAAAAAATCAATTCCAGGTTGATAATTTCAATATCACGGATGGGATTGATGCTGGTATCTACGTGGCTGATATTAGCATCTTCAAAGCAGCGTACTACATGAACAACAGCATCTACCTCTCTGATATGGGATAAAAACTTGTTACCCAGACCTTCACCGCGACTGGCTCCCTTAACCAATCCAGCTATATCCACAAACTCAACTACGGCAGGTATTACTTTCACAGGGTGTACCATTTCAGCCAGCTTGTCCAGCCGCTCATCAGGAACAGCTGCCATACCTACATTTGGTTCTATAGTACAAAACGGGTAGTTTGCCGATTCGGCTCCTGCTTTGGTTAATGCATTGAATAATGTACTTTTACCTACATTGGGCAACCCTACGATTCCCAGCTTCATTGCTTATTTGCGCCTCCAAATCTTCCTTGCTGAAACTTTATTATATACCAAAACGAGCTGACTATCAACTGATGCAGAAGCCGAAGATGTCACAGCCAGGTAAAGAAGATAATTCCCAAAGCTGCACTGATAATGATCATTAAGGCAGGGTGAATCTTAAGCTTTATGATTCCAACAAGCCCCAGGGCAAATATGGCTATGCTTCTCCAGTCAACAGCTGACAGCAATTTTGCCCAACCTTCCCATCCGGTAATATAGAAGGCATTTTGTGCAATCATAAGTGTTGAAGAGGCGATCAAGCCGATTACAGCCGGTCGCAAACCGGACAGAATTCCTTGTACGATATGATGATCCTTAAACCTGGTAAAGTATCTGGCAACGACCACAACAATGATGAAGGAAGGGGTGGCAACACCCATGGTAGCTGCAACGCCTCCAATAAGACCTGCCTGCTGGATGCCTATGAAGGTAGCAGAGTTGATGGCAAAAGGCCCTGGAGTCATTTCAGATATGGCTATGATGTCAATAACCCCTTCAAGAGTCAGCCAATTGCGCTGGGTAATCTCTTGAGTTATCAATGGTATCATGGCATAACCGCCGCCTATGGTGAATAATCCGATTTTTGCAAATACCAGGAAAAGCTCCAGTAAGATATTCATTTAGTTGGCTCCTCCTTATTTTTGGTAGTGTAAAGTATTACACTCCCTATTTATTAATAAAACCTTGTATTTTCAAG
>ENA-UOOM01002235-UOOM01002235.1-fermentation-metagenome-genome-assembly--contig:-NODE-2235-length-16401-cov-9.709042_pt1 | contig 16401 bp, 24 predicted proteins | sample MGYA00245781_ERZ724031 | MGnify/ENA primary metagenome ERZ724031 (study PRJEB28704, sample SAMN03018317) | fermentation metagenome | biome: anthropogenic terrestrial biome; feature: soil; material... | reverse complement strand
AGCCGGGAAAGATCTGTTCGGGATAGCTTCTTACCGTCAGGGATTTTTGGATTCCCTTGCCTGATTTAACGACCCGGTCGGTTATATACATAAGTCCCTCCTCTGCTCCTCTTCCGGAACGTACTTTATGATATTGATCCCGGCCTTCTCCATCCTTCCTACGGTCTCGTTCATATATTTGCCGTCTTCAAACTGCGGAACGATGACCGCTTCGCTGCATCTCACAGCTGCCAGCGTTCCCGGGTGGGACGGATCCGCAGGGCAATCAATCAATATCGTCCTCGTCTCCTGCCGTACGCTTTTTATCAACTCTTCGTACTCTTCAGCGGTCATTACCCGGGCGTCCGTAACTCCCATAGTGTTTCCGGCCGGCAGATACAGGATGTCATATCTGTATTTATACAGCAGCCGCGCCGCTATTTCCGGCGTTATCTGACTCCCGAAAGTCAGCAGCCCTGCTCCGATTTCCTGCGAATCGCGGTTATAGCACTTTTCAAGGGAAGGTTTCGGTATGTTCAGTAAAATATCAAGCCTGGGATTGACACAGTCGAATTCTAATAGGACGGCCTCACGTCCGGCTTTTCTGAAACTGATTGCCAGTTCCAGAGCTGTGTCGGCTTTTTTGTACCCATCCGGATTCCATACCGCCAGACTGCAGTATCCCATGACCTCGGCAAATAGCCGGGATTCCGCGTCCGCTGCTGCCTGGCGGGGAATAGTCGGCATTTTTATGTGAGGCCTTCGTTCCATTAAATTGAGCAGCCTAGCAGGCTTCGGCCGTCCGGTTCCGGCCGGTTCCCGCCATCTTAACCCGGTATTTTCCGCCGCCTTGAGCTCTTTTTTCCGCGTGCCGGGCAATCTTTTCCCGGAACTATTGATTCCGCCGCTATATCGTTCCCGCAGACGCTGCCGCAGCTGTTTGGGATCGGCCGCCTCTTCGATATCCGGGAAAGGATCACGCTGATATTCCATCCAATTTAAAATGCTTTCCCGGGCCAGGAAAGTATAACTGATATTCTGATTCTCCAGGCGACCGATAAAATCAAGCGCAGCTTCCTTGACGACATCCTGGCGCTTGCCCCAGAAAACCACATGATAATAGGCTTGGAACCGTTCCATCCCGTTCCAATGGCTATTGCGAGCTTCCAGCATGGCCAGGGTCCCGGGGCATGTGCTGACCGCTCCGGGTATGTTCTGGGTCTCGTGATAATTTTCTAAAACTACCTGGGTCATCACTCCGGATTGATTGGCTTCTGCCAGGGCTGCGCGGAAACTATCCGCAGCCGTCTGTCTTTCGCTCTGGGTCAAATAATCCCACGGCCCGGCCTTGATTTCACAGGCCATGACGACCTGGCTGCCAAAAACAACAGAGATATCCTGCGGGCTGCCCGGTTCCGCCTCTGTCAGCTCCCTTTCTTCCGCGTAACCGCTTTCCTGCCGGAACAGTTTCCATTTCTTTAACCATCCCGGGACATCCAGAGCCAATATCACGGCGGTGCATAACGGGATCATGAAAAGGAAAACGAAACCTAAAACTACCGCGGCGGCGGCCCAGCAGAAAAGGAAGATCATCCCCGCAGCTCCGCACGCGATAACAAACGGAACGATATAAGTTGCTTTCACCAAAGGGAATATATAGGTATCTTCAGTAATATCCGCCGGCAGATAAGTATAGTCCGATATTGTTTTCCCCTCCCTTTCTTACAGCGATGCCGATAAAAAAACCACCCTGGCTGCAGGGTGGCGGATGCCGGCGGATCTACGATGACAGATCTTCCAGCTTGCTCTTTAATTTATCCTTTTTAGCTTTCTTCCTTTGTATCAATGCTTCCAGGGTCCCGTTCGATTCCCTGCCGGCGCCATTCAGATGAGCCAAAGCCTTTTCGTACCACTGAATGCCGTCTTCCAGGGATTTTATCTCTCTTTGGATGGATTCCGGACCGCAGTCCTTGGATTTTGCTGATTTCAGCCTGGTCATAAATCACCACTCTCCCATATATACTCCGTCCTCCGGCGGAGTCTTTACTTTTACGGGAATATTCTCCTGCAGGATAATAAATCCGTCGCCTTTTTTCCAGTACTTAAGAGGCTGGACTTCCTGAGCGACGTCATCCAGTATCTCCTCTGCCTTTTCGGCATAAGCCGGATGGACCCATACCTGGGTCCCCTCGGTATTCCATACGTATGCACGGTCAGGCACGCTGTCGTAATTGTCTTCCGCAGCCTGCATGACTTTGTCCCTGATGACGCCGTTCACTTTAAACCCCTGATATCCTTCCAGATTATTATCATGTTCGGGCTTCAGATCGGAATAGTATAACGACTCCAAATAAGAGGCGTCGGCTTTGTTGGCCCGGTCAAAAGAATCCTTGATCTTTTCCACCGTCTTGCCCCGTTCGGCATTGTCTCGGGTCTGTTTTAACCTGGCGGCGGCCTTGTCGCGTACGGCGCCGTATCCGTCTTTGACTGCTCCCGGGATAGCATTGACGCCTTCCCTTTCCAGCCGCTGTCCGCCTTGCTGAACCATCCGGGCTCCTGCCCCCGACCAGCCGGCCGCCTTTTCTATGCCCCGGCCCAGCTTTCTGCCCCATACTCCCGCCCGTTCGGAATTGGAAAGCATCTTTCCCCCGACTCCGACCGCCGTGGCGATACCGGCCGCGCCGCCGGCCACTGCGGCAGTGATTCGGCCCGTGCGGGTGATCACCTTAGCTCCGCCCAGATCGCCGGGAGAACTTATTGCTTGGAGTATTTCCCTGAGGTATAGGAAATGAATGAGAACCACCAGCACCAGAATCAGAATCAGAGTGATCAGATCCGGACTGGCGCCGCCCAATCCGGCCTGGCCTTCGGCACGCACACTGCTCACAAACAAAAAGAAGGCCCCGAACAGGCTTTGCAGAAACAGACTTCTGAGTATTATATTCCAAATACCTATAATGGGCTCCATAGCTGTCTTCAAAGCCCCGACGCCGGTATAGAGAGGCGAAAACACCAGCGCCAGGGCCAATACCCAGATATGCAGCATGGCAACGAAAGCGATCAGGATCAGGCAGGCCATCACTATGACCATCATGGCAAACGATCCGCGATCAGAATCAGGATCGTACAGCACTTTGGATACCCCCATGGAATCAAGCTGATTGACGTCGATACCGCTCATATTGCCGCCGGTCAGCATGGCCTTCAGAACCATATCGGCGCGGACGCCGGACAGTTCGCCGTCCCAGGCCGTCCCTCCGGCGCCGTAAGTGGTGCTGATAGCCGGACTCAGCGTCTCCTGCCAGACATTATTCTGCACATCCGTCCCGAACCTTACCAGGAATAAGGCGAAGAACGATAATAACAGCGCCAGCGCTAAAGGCTTGAAAGTTTCCCAAGGTCCTTTGCCGTTTTCGTCCCTGGCGAAAAAGCTCCTGTACACCGCAGACAGAACCGCAATCATAACGAGTCCTAAAAAGACAAGAAGCGTTACCGACCACCAGTCTTTTACCCAGGAGTCGGCAGGAAAGGGTTCCGTATATATAAAGGCGACCGCAAAGGCATTCTGAAAAAGCTCCAGTATATCATCCAGCAAAATAGCGATCAGCTTTGTGAAGGCTTTCCATAGAGTCGCGCCCGGATCTGTCAGAAATTCGGCCAGCTTTTGAAAAGCATTGACGATCCACTCGGGGATAAAACTTCTTCCTCCCCCCTCTTCTTCATCTTCTTCGTCCTGCTCCGTTTCCTCCCCGATATCCCCGCTTTCCTCCATGCCGGCTTCAGCGGCAGCCTGATCCGGTTCGGCCGCAGCTTCGAAAATAAATATCTGGAATACGTTGAACAGCAGCAGGAATAACAGCAGCACTGCCAGTGATTTTCTCCGCGTCATGGCTGTTCTCCCGTTTAACCCGGGTATTTGAAAGCGTTGAGGATCATGCCGGTGGTTCTCACATTATTAAGCCCTTCTTCAGCCTGAGGCACGATCATCGTCCAGAGGAATACCAGAAACTTATACCACAGCCCGGTTATGGCGAAAAGCACCAGTATAATACCGAACAAAACCGGTTTCAGCATGTCCAGGACATTCTTGACTTCATAATCGCCTCTCCCGGTAAAAACCTGCCAGACGATTTTCAGCGTTTTCCATATCCCTATCACCACAAGGATCAGTCCGAAAATACCGGCGGCCCAGTTGATCAGGCGCAGTATCGGAGCAACCGTTTGCAGCGAAGCATTTAGATCCGGGGTAAAATACTCCACTCCCGGCAGCGCGCTGGCATCGTTAGCTGCCAAAACATCCGGCACGATCAGCAGAACAAGCATAAACACTGCGGGGAGTATAAAATATAGCTTACGGCCTTTCTTTATAAACATGGGTAAATTCAAACGTAACCCCTCCCTTTGCACATCATCCAGAGCATATAAAGCGCTGCCGCCATCATCCCAGGCATGATAACCAGCTTTTCCAGCAACCCCGAACTGCTGACCAGGGGGATGCCGAACCGGCCGGGCAGCGGCCAAAGCCACGGTACCCCCATGGGATTAAGGGAATCCAGCAGCAGATGGCTGATCATCCCCGCCGCAAATGCCTTTATGTACACGCCGGGTACGGGTGTAAATGTCAGTAAAACATACATGGCGGCGGTAAAAGCTAAACTGTGGGTAACCCCCCTGTGGCGCAAGGTATGCCCGACAACTGCTCCCGCCCCGGGTATATATTTCTGTATCCGGGAATGCGGCGTATCAATATCCGGTATCAAAGCCCCCGCCGCAGAAGCAGCCATCAGCCAGCCCAGCGGCTCATTCGTTCCGGTGGCGCCGATCAGCAGACAGCCGGCGACGACCCCTCCGGCAGCATGCGTCAATCCGTTCATTACATCCCTCCTGTCTTTATTTTTATTATATTGGCAAACAAGATGGACGAGATTGAGGCGATTGCCCCCATCTCGTCCGGAGCAGGAGCGGCACAGGTTTACTTCTTTTGCTTGTTCCAGGCGTCGATAATGGTCTTTTCAAACTCTTCTTTCTTGCTCTTGTCCTTGAAGTAGACCGTGTCGTAGTACTTGTCGCCGCTTTTTTCGCTGGGCATGGATACAAACAGGGCGCTTTCATCATCCTTTTTGTGGTAGAGACGGATCCCCTTGATATAAAGTCCGTAATAAAGGACTTTGACGTAGGCCAGCATCGGGTCCCTCATGTTTTTGGTCTCGAAATTGATTTCTTCAACAGCCTTGGCCATCAGACCACTCCTTTCAGCGTAATAGGCTTTAAGTAAATTCACCACTTTCCTCCTTCGTATAAATTGCCCATAAAAAAACCCGGCTTCTGCCGGGTGAGCCAACATATTCAGCCGTAAATCGACGAATAGGCCTGGGAGTTATGGGCGCTTCTGCGGGCGCCTCCGCGCCCCTTGGTATAATTTCCGTCGCCAGCGGCAGCCCCGGCCTTCTCCTCTTCTTCTTCGAAATAAGGTTCATGAGTACAGCGGTCGATCCTTTCATAGGATAGAACATAACTGTCTTGCCGCTGGAGGGCTTTTAAATCAACGTAGCTGTTATATGCGATCCGTAAGCCGTGACCTGATTTATCCAGGTTCTTCTTTACCAGCTTGGGGGCATACCCTGTTTTGATAGTCAAAGAAGCGACGGTCGGGCCAAATATCAAAGCAGGATCGGATTCCACCAGATCGTTTATCTCCTTTTCGATCCCTTCGTCGATTCTGTGCTGCTGCCTGTAATTTAGTACGGTGCGGGCCGTACATTCATAGATCCCTGCTATTTCGGAATTACTTTTTCCCTGTTTTATGTACGCCATAATTTCAGCAAGGTTTTCCGGACCTAATTCCTTCCGCCGGCCGGTGTTGTCCCTTAGCCCCCCGCGCTCCACACTGATGCCGTGTTTCTGCCTAAATCTTATGACCGTGCGGCGGGAGCAATTATAATGCTCTGCGATATCTTTATCGTTTTTCCCCTCGGCGATCATATGCAGAACGGCCTCCTTATCCAGGATGTCACTTTGATTTTTTCCATTTTGGCATTCCTCCGGGCATACCAATGCCATTGGCGCCACCTCCCCTGTTACCGCCTTTTTGATTTCAGATTCCGTTTATAAGGCTCAGAATATCTTCGGCTTCGGTCGCCGTGATATTGATATCGTCCCCGGGGGGCCGTACCTCAGCCCCCCGGCAATTACTCAGGATATCTGAGATAACATTCCTGAACTCCGCCGACTGAACAAATTCCCGCAGCGCGTTCCTGATATCCGCTTTTTTCCTGCCTTCGTCCAGGTCTTCCCGGATCAGCCTTTTGATGTAGACACTGTACCCTTCCGGTCTTGCCTCCGCCCAGTTTTTTAAATATTCCTCCCCGGCAGTAAAGTAAACCGACTTCTTAGAATTGAGCCCGGGCATTACGCACACCCGGTTACCAATTTAGGGAGAATAGCCTGATTCACAAGTGTTTTATACATGGCTCTGACATTGGAAAACTGGGCGTCCTCCATCAATATGCAGCGGGGAAAGAGCTCCCGCATATATGATCCCAGACTGATAAATCCGCCGCCGCATAAGATATTTTCATCGGCCGTGCTTGGACTGAAAACATTCTCCATATCCTGCACCAGCTCATAAACATGTTCGCGCCCGACCTGGGCAGCTAATTCCGATACGTCTTCGCTCCCTGCCGGAGTGGGGAAAAACCCCTGTTCAAAAATACGCCTGAGCTCTTCGATAGAACTGAAATTTAACGTGGGGTACTTGGAGTCAAGTTTCTTGCGGAAGGTGATCAGCATGGGGATGATCCCCAGGTTTCTGGTATACAGCTTGGTTTCCGGTTCTTTTTGGGGTATCCCTCCCCGGAATTCGGCAACGTCGAAGGTGTGCCCGCCCAGATCCCAGATCAGAACGGTCGCCTGTTTTTGCTGGTACTTTTCTCTTTCCTCCTGGGACAGCGTGTAGTAGGCAATCATGGCCTGCGGCATGGAAACGGCCTTTTCCACCATGATCTCCTTAATGATACCGTCGCGCGTTACCTTTACATACTGCCCGCCGGTTCCCAGGTAATCCAGCAGAGCACGGCTCAGATTAGTTTCGGTATGGCTTTTTGAAAGCGGAGTGCCGGTGACCACCAGGAATTTGCCTTTTTCACCTTCGCAGAGCTGATGCAGGTAATTGAGCATTTCGACCTTGGTCTTCATGCTTTGGGTCTTGTCATGGTGCAGATCGGGAGGGACGTTTAAACCGTCGCCGACCCGGTATTTCTTTCCCTGAAATTCAACTAAAGTGGCTCCGCCGTCGGGCACTTCGCTGTCGGCCACTTCCTTGACCCGGGCCAGGCACATGTACTTGCCGCCTGCGCTGTACCCCTTGGTGAACTGAAACCCCGGGTCGAAAGCCACTGTCTGGATATCCATCTTCTCTACCTCCCTGTTAATTTATCTTCGGCAACGAGCTCTTCCACTGATGCGCCGAGAGCCCCGGCCAGCTTCTTCAAGGTATCTAAACGCGGCGAGAGGGTCTGACCCCTTTCAATGGCACTTATGACCGATTGGTGGACTCCCGATAAATCTGCCAGTTGTTCCTGGGTCAACCCTCTCTTTTCACGAATACCCTTTAAATTCATCTCACCATCCCGCTTTCTTTGGTTTAATAAATAAGGTAAAATTGCTATTTTCCCGGAGTGCAGGGATACGCACAATCATACCGAAATCCATTGATATCCATGTTGTTTCCTTCGATCAACTGCGCTGCGGAAACGTCCAGAGCTTGCGCAATATTTTCTATGACTTTCAGCGAGGGGTACACCCGGCCTGATTCATACCAGCTTACGGTTTGCTGAGTCTTGCCTATTTTTTCGGCCAGGTCCGCCTGGGAAAGCATTTTCTGCTTCCTGAGCCGTCTCAGATTACTGCCAAACATAATACCCCTCCCCATAAAGACTGGATAAACTTGTATAAATACCAATAAGATTGGTATAATCGAATTGTTAAGAAATATAGGATTTTTTTATTTTTCCGTTTCAGCCAGCAGTTCGCCGGCCGGAATACCAAAAAAGTGTTCGAGACGTTTTTCTACTTTTCGTGATGGATATTTTCCATCTGACTCAATGTAGTAGTACATTCGTCTTTTTACTCCAATGGCAGAAGCAACCTCTTCTGCTGACAAACCTAGTTCTTTGCGTTTTAATCTTAGTAATGTTGCCATATGTCACCTGTGCAATTCTATTGCACTATCCTATTTAAATATTAATGCATTCGTAATGCACAGTCAACAATTTATTTTGGAGGTTTTAATGTCAACTTTTGGGGACCGGCTAAACTTTCTTAGAAAGTCAAAAAACTTAAAAGCTGAAGAACTCGGTGAAATAGTCGGTCTCAAAAGGCGAATTATTTTTCTTTATGAAAAAGGCGAAACTAAACCAAGTTACGATTCCTTGTTAGCCTTGGCCGATTACTTCGACGTATCCCTGGACTACCTGGTGGGCCGTTCCGACGATCCGACCAGGCGATGAAGAATAATGCAAAAATAATATAAATCTTAATTTAAGTATTTTTGGTTTCGGCCTCCCCTTGTTAAGAGGATTTTTATTTTTCCGTTTCAGCCGACTCTGGTACCTATTGGGAACTAGTTCCTTGGCTTTTGATTTTCGACTTGCTGATATTCCTCAGAATGTACACGTAGCTGACGCTGAGGTATATCCAAAATGTCTTCCAACTTATCCCATAAGACTAGTGACCCGTTACGATCTCCAGTTTCGATATAACGATACATTCTAGTAGTTATGCCCAATTCATTGGCTATTTGTTTTTGGGTTAGCCCTTTTTGGTATCTTGCTGTTTTTAATATTGATCTCATTACATATCACCACCGTATGGGGAATGTTTTGTTCTGGTATGATTAGATTTTAATGGAATGTTTTGTTCCTGTCAATAGCTTTTAAGGGGATTCACAAATGGCTACTCTAGGACAACGATTAGTCCAACTACGAGAATTTCATAACATTAAACAAAAAGATATTGCTGATTATTTAGGAATAACTGTTCGTGGGCTTCGTTACTATGAAACTGATGTTAGAGAACCAAATATAAAGACACTTATTGCCTTGGCTAACTATTTTAACGTTTCTCTGGATTATCTCCTTGGCATATCTGATATTCCCCGCCCTATTCCTGCTAACATCCAGGAAATAATCAGCAAAGCAACAAATCCAGCAGAGCTGTTGCAAACTCTTAACAGAATACTTCAAAAGGATAATGAAGAGTCAGATACTAAGGGTAAGATAGATACACTTGTCCAAGGACTGGATGAGGAGTCAGTAGCAGAATTAAAGAAATATGCTGAGTACCTGAAAATCAGACAAACGTTGGACAGCAGCAAAAACGAAGACTCCGCTGGATTGGATATACACGAAAATAGGAGATAACCTATGAAGGAATTATTTAATAGGTTTGTTTTTATTAAGGAAATTCATAAAATCAATCCAGAAGAAAACGAGAATAAATTCTTTAAAGTAGCTATTGAGAGAATAAATGAAGATTATATTACATGGACACACTGGGGACGAATTGGCTCTTTAGGCCAAGCCCCTCAGAGTAGATACAGAGGAGAAGATTTAAAGGAAGCCTTTAAGGTAGCTTTTGGTAAGCTTAATGAGAAATTCAAAGAAGGATATCAAGAAATATATGATATTGAACCCGATAATAAATCTCCTATTAGTGCGACTTCTAAAAAAGTCGAAATTAATAAAGTTAGAGATTCGGTAATAGAGTATTTCGAAAGAGAAATGGATTTAAAGACAATAACCGATATATTAGAAATATCATCTTGGGACCTTCAGGATTATTTAATTCAATGGGTAACTCCTGAGGTATACGATTTACATGACGAATACATTAACCATATGTTGCCGGAAGTTTCAGTGTGTTTAGAGATAGCTGGCTATTTTCTTGAAAATGATATGTTTAAGCCTATATTTGATAAATATAACGGCCAATACAGCTATATTCAGATTCGGCTAATAAAAGCATTATATATTAAAGAGCAAATATTATGTCCTTTATGTGGCAAACAGCTAAATGACACCATTAGGAATTATTGCAATGATTATAAGGAACGTTTTAATTCTCATTCTTATTGTAATGATTGTCAAAAAATTTTTACATAAACAACCCGGCGGAGCGATATTGGGAGCTACCGATTTCCCCTCCCCCCTTTCCGAAAAGGTATTAAACATCATTAATCAGTCCCGGGATCCGGATGAATTGCTGGCTATTATTAAAGAAATGGCGCAGTCGGAAAAGAGCGGCCAGGCTGCGGATCAGCCTGCCCGGAGTAATATAGACCGGTTAACAGAAGGATTGGATGAGGAATCAATGCGGGAATTGCGAAAATACATTACCTTTTTACACGCTCGTAAGACGTTAGATGATGGGGGAGACGAAAACTCCGCTGGATTGGATGGAAACGTAGGCAATAAGAAATAGAGAATATTACCTTATTTCCTAAGATAGAGGTGTGTGTTTTTACGCTACACCTATAATTTCCAAACCCAAAGTGGCTGTGAAGGAATTCAATTGCTGGTTAGCTGCCGATTACTAAGCGGTAAAATGAATTTGTCAACTATCTTAGCGGAATATTATGTACCTTTTAAGACGGTAAATCACTTAGGAGAAAACCCATGAATCCTGATTTTGAAAAACAATCAACCCCATCTTTAATTAAAATTATTAAAGATAATCCTAATTTACTTACCCTATGGAATGAGGTCGAGTACAGGCTACCCAATTACTTCTTGCACATAATTACTATGAGCCAATATACGCAAATTACAGGAGTTAATAGAGCCCAAACACATTATGGTTTTTGTAAAGTAGCTCCTTTTCGCAACAACGAGCTAACTGATAAAGATTATTTAGCAACAATAGTAATTGCACCAGATGCACTTATAGCTGATATAGGACATGAACTGATGCATTTATACATACACGGTATTGGTTATCCTTTTGTTATTTTCAATTCTAAACCTATAAGCGACAGTATTGAGATACTGGAAATGGATAATTTAGCTACTCGTATACATGATATAGCTGTGCACCCTGTTATTGATAGAAATTTAACTACAATAAATTTATTTGACAATCAAGTATGGGAACGAATGTTCAGGAATTATTCTAACGAATTACAGAGTTATCTTAAAAATCCTAATTATTTCAATGACAAGAACTACATAGTAATTAGAACGATAGAATTACAACATCGGTTACCGCCGGAAATGTGGCAGCAGATAGAAACTATGTTTAAGGAAAGACCCAGTTATCAAAGGCTCTTAGATAAAATTAAACAATTACCATGTTTCCCGGGCAATTTATCCCCGCAAAGTGTTTACAAGTACATTACAGATATGTGGAAATATTATAGGATTAAACCCGAACAGTTAAATCTGGACTTAACGATTAACAGTCCTCTTTTGCAGAATCCTCGCTCCTCGTAAGGGACACCTCCGTGCTCTCTCTCGGGGTACCAAACGTAATGCGGTCCGGATTCTGTTGCAAAACAGCATATATTAATTCATTAAGGTTAAGTGTTGCAGGCTCCGGCTTGATATTGTTTTGATCAGTTTTTTTAGGAGTATCATTCATGGAATTACCTTCTTTCATATATATTTTCTGTTTCAGCCAGCAGTTCGCTGGCCGGGACGTTGAAGAAGCGTTCAAGTTTTAAAAGCTACGGTAATTGAAGGCTTGCGTCTGCCAGCCTCAATGTTTATGTAGCCGGATTTTGATAAACCAACCATTGAAGCAACATACGTAGCTGTAACTTTTAATTTCTGCCGTTCGGTTTTTAGTCTGAGACTCATAATTAAACCTCTTTTATCAATAACGTTTCTTGCAGAAACCCAATATCTTGACAGCAGATCAATGAAATATCAGTATCAAAACTTTATTCACATAGGCCAGTGCTACAAATCGAAGCTGCAGGGTTTGAAGTTTTGCCGGGATTGCTTGATACTTTTCTCTTTGCATTAAAAGAAAATAAAAAAGAAAGTAGCAAGAAGATTTTACAGCTTATTCCTGAAGAGTATAAATTTGATTATGAGGGGCAGCCTTATGATGCAATTATGAGTATAACGACTTATATTTCTGGTATGACTGATAAATTTGCTGTTGATACATTTAGAAATATTCGAGGTATTCAGCTTCCAAATTATTGAAGCAGACGGTGCATCATATTTCCACACCAAATATGAATTATTGAGACAGTTTAATGTCTTTGGATTTTTGTAAGGAGATAATGAATAAAAAGGAAATTATATTGAGACATAGTGTCGAAAGATAAACTGGAGGGATTTAAATGGATGACAGAGACAAAAAGCAGATTATTCAGTTTGCAAGAGAAGGAATGCAAATAACGAAAATTTGTGATGCCTTTCCCCAGTATGATTACTGGGAAGTTTATTGGGCTGTTTATGGAGCTGGTGAAAAGAGTTCTTTGGGAACAAAAAGGATGATATCAAATAGACTCAAGAAAATGGTTGCAGTTAGTCCTAGTGAGCAAGCCGAACTCATTGAAGAAATAAATGAACTGGTATGGCACTTATATACTCGTTATCAGGAGAGCCAAAAAAAGCTTGATGAAATACGGCAGATAATTAATCAATAGGGCAGCACTGTATTGAGACTGTCTACAGAAACGTCTAATATTATGTCACTCTTCGGAGGGACATTATACTTATCAGGGAAAAGCCGGGTTTATTTATACTTCTAAGATAAAAATGAATGTGAATTTATCTAATTGAGAATCTGGGAGGGCACCTACCATGATTAGTATTGACTCCTTCAGAAGTCTTGTATGCCAAGTGTTGAATTATGATTTGGATTCAAACGATGCTCAGCGCGAAGTAGTGAATCATAACAGCAATGACGTCTTAATGATTGTAGCGGGTCCAGGATCGGGTAAAACAGCTATACTTATTTTAAGAGCATTACGTCATGTTCTAGTTGATGATATTCTTCCAGAAGCAATTCTAATAACAACATTTACTAGAAAAGCAGCTAAAGAATTAAGAACTCGTTGGCTCGATTGGGGGATCATATTACTTAATTCACTTCAAAATAATCCGGATCTTAGAGATGAGATAAGCAGAATCGACCTAAACAGATGTCGTATTGATACATTAGATAGTATTGCACAACAAGCCCTGACAGAAAATAAACTTCCAGGTAAAATCGCTCCAGTTGTGCTTGAGGGATATGGCTCAAAACTCATTTTAAAGCGTTCATCATTTAGTCCGATTTATTATGCCAACAAAAATGAGTTGAATGGTCTGTTTTCCCGATATACGTTTGATGGTCAACCGCCTCGCAATCAAGGCGAGGCCCTTACGGTTGCTAAAACCTTATGTGATAGATTAATACAGGATCGGGTTAATTTGAATAGTTATGGTCAATCTAGTATCGTTCAACAACGCATGGTAGATATGCTTAACGAATATTTAAATGAACTTCATCAGCTAAACCTGTTCGATTTTGCAACTCTAGAACTAGAATTATTGAACCGCCTACACACCGGTACTTTGGAAGGGTGGGCTAATGGCATTAGCGCTTTATTAATTGATGAATATCAAGATACTAATCCACTCCAAGAAGCCATTTATTATGGGATTATATCAACTGCGTCTGCGTCACCTACAGTAACTATAGTTGGTGATGATGATCAATCAATGTATCGCTTTAGAGGCGGTTCTGTCGAATTGTTTACGCAATTTGAATCTAGGTGCTTATCTGCAACAGGTATGTCTACTAGGCGAATAGATATGGTCAGTAATTATCGTTCATCCAGCGAAATTGTCCAGTTTTATAATACCCATATTAGTGGAGATTCTCATTTTGCTGGAGCACGCATTTTACCTTCAAAGCCAGATGTTGTTTCCGTTAGGGGAGCACTTGGAATGCCTATTCTTGGTTTGTTTCGGGATGGTAAAGATGCTTTAGCGGATGCATTAGCAAATTGTTTACAGACACTTCTCACTAATAGGAGTATGATTGTCCAAGACCGTAACGCTGAATACGAGATTACTCTTACCGAAGAGGGAGATTTGGGTGATTTCGTTTTTTTAGCTCATAGTATTGATGAAATTACATACGACCGATATAGTAAAAACGCTCAAACAAGATTTCCATGGTACTTGAGAAATGCTATGTCTTCGTGTGGTTTAAGGATTTTTAATCCTCGAGGTATGTCCTTGCGAACAATAGAAAGCGTTCAACAACTCCTGGGGCTTCTTATATTGTGTATTGATCCGAATGGTGAAAGAACTAATCAAGTCCAGCCTACCAATGAAGCACGTTATTTTCTAAGTATATGGAGAAACACAGCCTTAACTTTTATAAATCAAAACCCTTTACCTGGAGGACTTCATACTTTTGTAAACGAATGGCAAAGAGCATCACAAGGTCAAAACACGAGATTCCCTTCGGATTGGCCAGTTCTAGAGCTAGTTTATAAATTGATAACATGGATGCCTGCTTTTCAAAACAATCCAGAGCACCAGGTCTGGCTTGAGGCAATCACTCGGAGTATTTCAAGCGCGGGGATGGCTTCCCCGTATGGAATGCAGCTTTACAAGGCTGATATACATCGTGAACCAAGCCGTGCGAGTTTTATTCGGGATGCATTACTGCCAATAGCAGAAGATGAGGTAGAGGTTGATGAAGATATTATGCCCAGCGTCCCCCGTAGTTGGCTCCAATTTATGACAATACATCAAGCAAAAGGTTTAGAGTTCCCGATGACTATAGTTGATGTTGGTTCTCGATTTTCAGGTAATTATGCTGCACAAGCATTCCTAAGATTTCCAAGGAATCCATCAAGTAATGTGATCATGGAAGATGACATTGAACCGCACTTAGGAGGTCCATTAAGAAATGGCAGAACCTCAATAGACCGCTCCTTTGATGATCTTATACGACTTTATTACGTTGCTTATAGTCGACCGCAGTCTGTTTTATTACTGGTAGGAGATGAAAAATGTCTTACATATGGACGCGGTTCAAAGCTAACTGGGGCTATACCCAATATGGCACTGGGTTGGAACCGGGATAGGACATGGCCATGGCGCCAATCAGTTACTGGAAGAGGCACCCCTGTCCGGGTCGATGCCCCATTATTATTAATATGATTTCAAAGATCAGAAGATTAAAGGGAGGACAGTAGTATCTATGGATTTAGAAATTAAGCGTCCAGATCATATTGTACCCAGTTATTCACTTACTGGCGATTTGCTATCATATCTTCGTTGTCCGCTTCGGTATCGCTATGAGAATGGAAGTTCATTGCCACCATCTCGTCCCGTTCAACAGTGGTTTGGAGAATTTCTTCATGGTACGCTCGAACTCGCTTTTCACTTTTGGAATGAACACCAAGATACTTACCCACTTCCCTGGCCATGTACTCAACGAGAGTGGAGAGGCCCAGTTCCAGATTGGGCAGAAAATGATATAGGACGATTTGCCGATATTGTTGAGATATCCTTACGGCAACAGGGAAAACAGGCACGAAGCACTGATGCTCGCAACTCTGGATATCAACGGCTGTCAGTAGCAATAAATGAACTCGGGCCACATTTATTTCCCCTAATTCAACTAACTGAAAAAAAAGTTATAGGAACAAGACAAGTACAAGCTGAACAAGTATTATTACGGTGCTCTAACTACGAAGTACATGGGGTCATTGATGTTCTTACAAATGTCACACTTGGTCAGGTTGAGGAAATAAATTATATTCGTGAATGTATCGCAAACATATGCCATAACTTGAGGGGCAACTATGAGGTAATAGTCGACTATAAAGGTGCCCAACGTCCGCTGATATCAGAAGGATATTGGGAACAAGGTGAATGGCAGGTTCAAACTTACGCTTGGCTCAGAAGTAGACAGCCAGATTCATTACCGGTAGCTGCTGGTATCCTTATATATATTAATGAATTAACACCCGGTAACAGAGAGATGGAGAATCTTAGAAGTGGTATTTCAATGAACACAACTGATATATTACCGGAGCCAGGTTCCAATGATGAACAAATCATAAGAATGTGGAGGCCGGGTAATGATACCAATCAATTATCTCTTAAATTCCGGCTTAAGCGCGCGATCCGAGTAATACCTATCACTCCTGAGAGTACACAGAGAGCATTAGAGGCATTTGATAATGTGGTTCGTAATGCTGAAGAAAACATTATTGAAGAGGCACGAGTTGGAAATATTATGCAAGCATGGAGATCTTGCTGTGATGATGAAGATACATGTTCTGCATGTGACTTCAGGCATTTCTGCCCCAGGCCAGCAGGCGTGGGAGAAAGATATTTACCTAGCGCACCTACTGCACCCTAGGAGAGCGTATGGTCAACTGTGTCATGGTTAACATCTCCT
>ENA-UOOM01002233-UOOM01002233.1-fermentation-metagenome-genome-assembly--contig:-NODE-2233-length-16425-cov-3.351069_pt1 | contig 16425 bp, 13 predicted proteins | sample MGYA00245781_ERZ724031 | MGnify/ENA primary metagenome ERZ724031 (study PRJEB28704, sample SAMN03018317) | fermentation metagenome | biome: anthropogenic terrestrial biome; feature: soil; material... | reverse complement strand
GCCCGGTCAACCTGTGCTCCCACTCCATGCTCCATCACCCCGTTCGTCATGACAGCATTATACAGAAAAAACCCTTGACATGAAGGGGTCCGCCATGTATGCTGACGAATGCACGATTGGTTAAAGATATTTTAATACTAAACATTTGTTCCGTATAAGGAGGAGAAGGTATGAAACGCTTCGCACTGGCACTTGTTGCACTGCTCGTTCTGGTGACCGCCGGCTGGGCCGACGTGATGACGAAGGACGTTCTGCTCGTCGGCACGGAGAGCACCTACCCACCCTACGAGTTCAGGGATGACAAGAACAACCTGAAGGGGTTCGACGTTGACCTCATGGAGGCTATCGGCGCCGAGCTGGGGAAGAAGATCGAGTGGGTGGACATGCCCTTCGACAGCCTGATCCCCGCCCTGCTCGCCAAAAAGATCGATATCGTGGCCGCGGGTATGAGCTCCACGCCCGAGCGCGCCAAGAGGGTCGCCTTCTCGGAGAACTATGAGGTCTCCATAAGCGCCTTCATCGTGGTGGAGGGGAACGACACCATGAAGGCCATGCCCGACATGAAGGGCAAGACGGTGGCCGTCCAGCTCGGGACGGTTCAGGAGACCTACTCCCAGTCCATTGAGGGCGTGACGGTCAAGTCCTTCCAGAAGTTCGACGATTGCGTGCGCGAGGTCATGCTGGGACGGGCCGACGCGACGCTCATGGACGTCCCCGTGGCGAAGAGCTACGTGGCCCACAAGGACTTCGCCGGCAAGATCAAGATCGCCTTCGAGCAGGAGATCACCGGCGCCGGCAAGGCTCTGGCCATGAACCTCGACGAGGAGAACTTCGTGACGGCCGTGAACGGGGCGCTGAAGAAGCTCGAGGAGAGCGGCAAGATGGGCGAGATGAAGGCCCAGTGGTTCAAATAGCGCTCGTCTGAATGATTCGAATGTGAGGCGCTCCGGGAGTTCCCGGAGCGCCTTTTTCTGTTCGCCCTGATATCGGGCGCGCAGCCGCCTCTCGGACAGCCCGTCACGCCGCCCGGATCCGGTCACCCCTCCAGAAGCGCTGCCCTCTTAGGAACGGAGAGGGTCTGAAGCGCTCCTGCCAGCTCCTCGCCGCGGCTCATGGCCTGCGCGAGGTCACCCGCCACATAGCTGAACGTCATTCCCGACGAGACGGGGATGACGTTCAGGATAACGATTTTTTTCTCGCTCCCCCGGAAGGGCGGTTCCTCCTCCCTATCCTCCGCCGTGGGGTTGCCCCTGACGCGCCCGACGTTCGGCCGGAGTGCCCGTGCTTCCTCCGGACGGGCGCCCTTCGGCCGGGGGCGAACCACACCGTCGGGGCGATCCCAGGGGATGACGCCCCGGCCGTACGGGCGGTCTTTTCAGTCGTGCTGCTCCTCCTTGTCGAAGGCTGTCGGCGCCGGGACGGCGTAGTAGGTCTTCGGACGTCCGGGGCGACCGCCGAGGCGTCCGTGCGTCCGGATGACCAATCCCCGTTCGGCGAGGTATTCGAGATATCGGTGCGCCGTTACATAGGCCAGGCCGCAGGCCGACGCCACACTGTCGCAGTCCCTGGGCGACTGGAACTCCTTGAGGACGTCCAGGACCTTCCGCAAGGTATTCTTGCTGATCCCCTTCTTCCGCTCCTCCCAGTTCATCTGCTCCCGCTGGGAGGCGAGCCTCTGATGGAGGCGTATCCTGGCCGTGAAGTCCGCCTGCCGGACAGGCTTCGTTATGAAGTCATCGGCCCCGGCGAGGATCAGCTTGGCGGCCAGCTCCGGCGAGTCCTCCACCGTCAGGATGGCGATCACGAGGTTCCGCGAGATCTTTCGCGCCCTCCGGATCAGCTGCAGCCCGTTCATGACGGGCATGTTGTAGTCCATCAAAAGGATGTCCACCTCGTCCAGCCGAACCCACTCCAAACACTCCTCCGGTTCGCTCGTGGTGCGCATGCGCCACCCCTCGACGGCGGCAAGCATCTCGAGGGTGCGGAGGATCGACCGGTCGTCGTCTATGGCGCCGATGTGGAGCGTCATGGTCTTGTCATCACCTTTTCCGTCCATTCCGAAGGGCGGCGGTCCGCTCCCACGGAGCGCCGCCTTCTCTTTTTCGCTCCATCATTGTACCCCATCGAAGCCCTGAGCCGCGGCGCCCGAAACGAGCCCCGTCACGAAACGGCGCCGCCGCAGATCGCCACGGAGGCCGACGCCCCTATGCGCGATGCCCCCGCCGCTATCATTCGCTCGGCATCAGCCCTCGTCCGGATGCCACTCGAGGCCTTGACGCCGAGGCGATCGCCCACCGTCCGGCGAAGAAGAGCGACGTCCGCCTCCGTAGCGCCGCCGGACGAAAAGCCCGTGGAGGTCTTGACGAAATGGGCGCCGGCTCTCTCGGCGAGCACGCAGGCCCGCATCTTCTGTTCGTCCGTGAGGAGGCAGGTCTCGAGGATCACCTTCACGATGGCTCGTCCCCGGACGGCCTCCACCACCGCCTTGATGTCCTCCTCGACGGCTCTTTCGTGCCCCGAACGAAGCAGTCCCACGGCAAGCACCATATCAACCTCGGCGGCTCTGCTCTCGGCGGCGTCCCGCGCCTCAAAGACCTTGCAGGCCGTGCTCGATGCCCCGAGGGGGAAACCGACGACGGAGCAGACCTTCACCCCGGTACTCGCAAGCTCGAGGGCCGCCAGTTCGACGAAACGCCCGTTCACGCACACCGAGGCAAAGCCATACCGCACCGCCTCGGCGCAGAGCCTTCGAATATCGTCGACACAGGCCTCGGGCCGCAGCAGCGTATGATCGATCATTGCAGCAAGGTCCCTGTCCGTCACTGTCCTCTCCCCCTTCAGAACGACCAGGCGCTCCCCGACATTGCGGGGGCCGCTCATGGCGGCACCTGAACGCATGGCTGCATTGTCGCGGAAGCGCCTTCGGGCGTCAAGTCCGAAGAGCCGCCGTGCTCCGGTGGACGGGGTCGCGCACCGGTCGGAGTGTCGCCGATGTGTCACTTTCGCCGCATGAAGAGAAGTGACGATAAGGAGGGACGCGGATATCCGTCAGGGACGCAGCCCCCTGATCGGCATGGGGGCATGCCGGACTTTCTGGCCGAGCGCTGACCCGGATTTTGACGCTCCGGAAGAGAGGCGAGGGGATGTCTGCGGGGCACTTGACCGCACGTTTTCCGACGGAGGTGCAAGGTGCGGGAGTCGGGACAAGCCCTGGGCAGAGTGAGGGGTTTTCCCTCAAAGCACATCGAACAGCGCGACGGTCGTTCCGCCGTCAAAAAGCGCCTGAGCAGGCAGCCGATGAAGGGAGAAGCGTGAGCTTACGATGCTCTCGGCCCGTCGACACAACCTGTATCCGGACGTCTGCGGTACGCGGGCACCGTGAAGCAGCGAGGAGAACAATGGCATTGCCTCTGCCCTTCGACGCACGAGCGCAGGGGTGAAGGGGTCAGGAGTCCGTCTCGCCCTTCAGGGACCGGGCGATATGCCGGAACTGGACAAGGTCCTCCCGGGACGCCTCCCCCCGGGAGAGGCGCTCCTTGATGTCCTCGTAGGAACGGCGGGCCCTTCGTTTCGAGAGGATATCCTGCAGGACGGCCTATCGCGCGGACGGATCGTCTCCGCCGAGCCTCTCGCACCAGCTGCCGCCCTGGGAGAGGACCTTCATCGGGAAGGAGTCGCCCAGATTGAGCCAATGGGCCTCGAGCTGGCCCAGAGAGCTGGCGCCCACGATGGCGAAGGCGATGGTCTGGAGTCGAGGGTCCGACAGAAGAGGAAGGATGGACTGTTCGTCCACCGCCGCCCGGACCTGGGGATCCTGCCACAGCATGGTGCAGACCGCGGCCTCCACGGGGTCCACTTCGTCATCACCGCTCGTGCCGACCTCCTCCCGCTTTTCCTTCTCCGCCCGCTCGGTCTGCCCCTGGGCCGAGCGCCTTTTCTCCAAAAGGGCGCTGAGTTCATGGGGGAAGATACCCAGGGCGGCGGCGATCGCAGGGAGGTAGGGGGCCACATCCACAGGTGAGAGAAGGCTCAGGCCCGCGAGGATGTCGTCCACGGCTTTCTTTCTCTTTTCCGGCTCTCGGAGCAGGGGGGCCCTCAGATGAAGGTGGTGCAGGAGCAGCGGGCGGGCCTCCTGCAGGGCCCTGGTGAACAGCTCCGCCCCGTCGGGCAGGGAGAGCAGGTCGTCCGGGTCCTTCCCCGCCGGGAGTTCGACGACGTGCACAGTGAGCCCGGCCTTCTGGAGGGTGTACATCCCCCGGATTGCGGCCTCCTGTCCGGCGAGGTCGGAATCGTAGCATATGTAGCAGTTGTCCGTCAGCCGCTTGATGAGGTGGGCCTGCTCCTCGGTGAGGGACGTTCCGAGGGATGCGGCGGTCTCGGTAAACCCGCCGACATGAAGGCGAATGGCGTCCATATAGCCTTCGACAAGGATGAGTCTGTCCCTGGAGCGGGCGCTCTCCTTGGCGCGATGGAGCAGGTAGAGGTTTCTTCTCTTGCTGTACAGGGTCCCCTCGGGGCTGTTGATGTACTTCGCTCCCTCTCCGTCGACGAGGCGGCCGCCGAAGGCGAGGAGCCTGCCCGTGATGTCCCGGACGGGGAAGATGATGCGCCCTCTGAACCGGTCGTAGAGCCCCTTCTGCCCTTCGAGGACAAGCCCTGCGTCGAGCGCCTCCTTCGCGGATATGCCCAATGCGTCCAGTTCGCCGCTGAGGGTGTCCCAGGAGGAGGGGGCCCAGCCGAGCTCGAAGATGTCCCAGGCGTCCGGCGGCAGGTTTCGCCGGGCGAGATAGGCTCGGGCGGCCTCACCGCCAGCGCTGCGCAGGGCAGAGCGGGAGACGGACGAGGCGCGCTCCATGACGTCGAAGAGGCTCCTGTTGCGGGCGACGGACCTGGACTCGGCGACGAGGGTAATCCCCGCCCTCTCGGCCAGGACCTCCAGGGCCTCGCGGAAGGAGAGCCCCTCCTTCTCCATGACGAAGGTGAAGATATCCCCGCCCTGGCCGCATCCGAAGCAGTGGAAGGTCTGCCGGGACGGGGACACGGAGAAGGAGGGCGTCTTCTCCTCGTGAAAGGGGCAGAGGCCGACAAAGTTCGCCCCCGCTTTCCTGAGGCGGACGTAATCCTCTATCACCTCGACGATATCGAGCCGGTCCTTTATCTGACGAACGTTGTCGATGGCCACCTCTTTACCTCCCGATACGAAAAAAAGGGGAAGGGTTATCCCCCTCCCCTTTATTGTACTGCACCGCGTCCTTCGTTACACGAAAAGCTGCGCAAGAACGACGGCGATGACGGACATGAGCTTGATGAGGATGTTGAGGCTGGGGCCCGCCGTATCCTTGAAGGGGTCTCCGACGGTGTCGCCGACCACGGTGGCCGCGTGCTGGGCACTGCCCTTCCCGCCGTAGTTGCCCTCTTCGACGTACTTCTTGGCGTTATCCCACGCCCCGCCGGAGTTGGACATGAAGATCGCGAGCATGACGCCCGTCACGATGGAGCCGCCAAGGAGCCCTCCGAGCGCCTCGGCGCCGAGGCCTAATCCTATGGCGACAGGCGACGCGACGGCAAGCAGACCGGGAACGATCATCTCCTTGAGGGCCGCGGAGGTGGAGATGTCGACGCAGCGCTCGTACTCGGGACGGCCCGTTCCCTCCATGATCCCGGGGATCTCGCGGAACTGGCGCCGCACTTCGTCGATCATGGCCTCGGCCGCCCGGCTCACGGCCTGGATGGAGAGGGCGCTGAAGAGGAAGGGCAGCATGCCTCCGACGAAGAGGCCGACCATGACCTTGGGGTTGTTCAGGTCGATCGTCGTCAGCTTCACCGCCTGAGCATAGCCCGCGAAGAGGGCGAGAGCCGTCAGGGCGGCAGAGCCGATGGCTAGGCCCTTCCCCATGGCGGCCGTGGTGTTTCCGACGGCGTCCAGCTTATCGGTGATGGCCCGGATCTCCTTCGGCATATGGGTCATCTCGGCGATGCCGCCGGCGTTGTCGGAGATGGGGCCGTAGGCGTCCACGCTGAGAGCCATACCCGTGATGGAGAGCATCCCGACTGCAGCACAGGCGATTCCGTACAGGCCGCCGAACTGATAGCTGACGAGGGTCGCGACACAGATGAGCAGCACGGGAACAACGGTGGACTTCATCCCAACGGCGATCCCCGACAGAATGACCGTCGCGGGGCCCGTCTGGGATGCCTCGGCAATCTGTTTCACCGAGGAGTAGTCCCCTGACGTGTAGAGCTCCGTGATGAAACCGATCAGGACGCCGACGGCCACGCCCGACAGAACGGACCAGAACAGCGTCAGGGAGCCGAGCATGACCATCGTGATCACGAATGCCCCCGCGATCATGACGGCACCCGTCACGAAGGTGCCTGTACGAAGGGCCTTGGCCGCATTGCCGCCCTCCTTGACCTTGACGAAGGAGGTCCCGATCAGGGCCGCGACGATGCCGAACCCCGAGATAACGAGGGGATAGAGCACTCCGTTTATGCCGTAGGCCGCGATTCCTATTGCCATGGCGGCAAGGATCGAGTTGACGTAGGACTCGAAGAGGTCCGCGCCCATGCCCGCGATGTCGCCCACGTTGTCTCCCACGTTGTCCGCGATGACGGCGGGGTTCCTCGGGTCGTCCTCGGGGATGCCGGCCTCAACCTTGCCCACGAGGTCGGCGCCTACGTCCGCCGCCTTGGTGTAGATACCGCCGCCGACGCGTGCGAAAAGGGCGATGGTGCTGGCGCCCATGCCGAAGCTGGCGATGACGTTCGCATCCTTGAAGATAAGATAACAGACGATGATGCCGACGATGCCGATCCCAACGACGGACATGCCCATGACGCTCCCTCCGCGGAAGGCCATGGACAGCGCGCTGTTCATACCGTGGGTGGCCGCGAAGGTCGTTCGTCCGTTGGACCGCGTGGCGACGACCATGCCCGCGTACCCTGCGGCGGCGCTGCACAGGCCGCCGATGACGAAGGAGATCGAGGAAGCCGGGCTGATCATGAACCAAAGCGCAACGCCTACGATCAGGAGGAAGGGGATCAGCCAACGGTACTCCCTGTACAGGAAGGCCATGGCACCCTTATGTATGATCTCCGACAGTTCGACGATCTTCTCGTTCTCCACCACGAACGCCTTGATTCGCCCGTAGGAGTGAAACGCATAGCCAAGCGCCAGGACACCTGAAACCGCGACGAGCAACAACCACACCAAATCCATGACCACGACCTCCTCGTATAATTACTGACAAGACGTGTTAATTCAACAATAGATGTGCATTCACAAAACAATAGCAACAGCCATTATAGTGATCTGTTGTTCGAAAAACAAGCATACTGCCCGGATCACACACGTTCCGGCAAACCCGTTATGTCGGAGGGGGCTGCGCGGTGGTCGTCGCTTGCTGCTTTGAAAGGGACGATTTCCAGAGCGTCCGGTAGCTCTCCAGGAGAAACATGAAGAGGCTGATTACCACAGGGCCAAGGAAGAGCCCGATGAAGCCCCAGGCGGCCAGGCCCCCCAGCACGCCGATGAAGGTGATCAGCGTGTGGACCTTCGTCCCACCCGATATGAAGACGGGACGGACAAAGTTGTCGATCATGCTCACGACGAGAACACCCCACAGGAGGAGGGTGATGCCCGCCACCATCTGCCCCGAGAGGAGGAGATAGATCCCTCCGATGCCCCAGACCACCGGGGTCCCGACGAAGGGGATCATGGCCAGGATCATCATGAGCGCCCCGAAGAACACCGGACTGGGAAGGCCGACGTACCACCATCCGATGCCGCCGAGAAAGCCCTGGAGGGAGGCCGTCAGAATCACGCCGTAGAGGACCGCTTGGAGGACCTCCTTCGCCTGACTGAGAAAAGCCTTCTTCTCCTCCGGAGGAAGGGGGGTGATGTCCATCAGGTAGTTCACGATCAAATGCCCGTCCCGGAGCAGGAAAAAACTCGTCATGATGATGATGATCATGGAGTAGGCGATGGTGAACGTGCTCTCTACGATCGCTTTCGACGTCGCGATCGCCGTCGTTCCTATCCAGCGTCCGGTCTGATTCAGCAGGTCCCCTATGATGGGGTACTCCTGCATCCAGGGGGTGAGCTCCTTCATGATGACGTCCGGCAGAAGTGCCGCCAGGATGGATTCCCCCGTTTTGCTGTCCAGGGTCGCCAGGGTGTCCGCAATCGTTCCGTAGAGACGCAACCCCTCCCTGGCGGCGACGTAACCGCCGAAGACGGCCGGGAGCGCGAGGAGCACGACGATGAGCGCCGTCGTCAGCAGGGCGGAGAGGTTCTTCGCCCGCCCACCGAGGAGGCGCATTCGCACCAGTTTATAGAAGGGATAGGCCGAGAACGAAAGCAGCGTCGCCCAGGCAAGGGGTTTTATCAGGGGGAGGGATATCTTGAAGGACAGATAGGCCATGAAAGAAAGCACCAGGAAGAACGGCACAAGCCACCCCTGGGCCCTTTTTCTTCTGGTTGCGAACGTATCGGGCATCCTGGTTCTCCTCCCCTCTTCGAGGCCGTCGACGAAGCCTCGGTATGCGCTACTCCCACTCGATGGTTGCCGGCGGTTTCCCCGTCACGTCGAGGGTGACCCTGTTGATCCCCTGGACCTCGTTGCATATTCTCCTGGCCGTTCGGTCGAGGATGTCGTAGGGAACGTGCACCCAGTCGGCCGTCATGCCGTCGTGAGAGTGAACGGCGCGGAGGACCGCCGTCTCGGAGTAGGTCCTGGAATCGCCCATGACCCCCACGGTCCGCACGGGCAGGAGCACGACGAAGGCCTGCCAGATGGACGGATAGTCCTCCCACTTCGCGATCTCCTCGCGAAAGATCGCATCGGCGGAGCGGAGCGTTTCGAGGCGCTCGCTGGTGACCTCCCCCAGGCAGCGCACCGCGAGCCCGGGCCCGGGGAAGGGCTGCCTCGAGATGATATCCTCGGGGATGTTCAGCATGCGCCCCGTGCCCCGCACCTCGTCCTTGAAGAGATCCCGAAGGGGCTCGAGGAGGGCCAGGTCCATGTGTTCGGGAAGCCCTCCCACGTTGTGGTGGCTCTTGATCACCGAGGCCCCCTTTCCCTTGTGCCCGCTCTCGATGACGTCGGGGTACAGGGTTCCCTGAAGGAGCCACTTCGCACCGTCGATCTTTCGTGCCTCGCTCTCGAACACACGGATGAACGTCTCGCCGATGATCTTCCGCTTCCGCTCGGGGTCCGTGACGCCCCGCAGAGCGCCGAGAAAGGCATCGCTGGCGTCGACGTAGTGGACGCGGAGGTTCAGCCTCTTGTACTGCTCCAGGACGTGATGCTCCTCATGGAGCCTCAGGAGGCCGTGATTCACGAAGATGCAGTCGAGCCTGTCCCCTATGGCCTTCTCGGTCAGCACGGCCGCCACGGAGGAGTCCACTCCGCCCGAGAGGCCGCACACCACCCTGTCCGTTCCGACCTGTCTTCGGATCCCCTCCACGGTCTGATCGATCCAGTTGCCCAGATCCCAATCCGGTGTGCAGGAGCAGATGGCAAAGAGGAAATTGGAGAGGATCTCCGAGCCGTATTGCGTGTGCACGACCTCGGGGTGGAACTGCAGGCCGTAGAGCGGCCGTGTTTCATGCTCCATGGCGGCGAACACGCCGTTCCCCGTCTTCGCCGTGCAGCGGAAGCCGTCGGGGAGACGCTCTATCCTGTCGCCGTGGCTCATCCACGCCTCGAAGGAGGCGGGTACTTTCCCTGTGAAGAGGGGGGATCGACCGTCCGTGAAAATGGCGGTCCGTCCGTACTCACGCGACGTGCCGCTCGTGATGGAGCCGCCCATCTGCTTCGTCATGAGCTGCATGCCGTAACAGACGCCGAGGATCGGGACCCCCATTGTAAAAAGCGCGTCCGGGACGGACGGGGCGTCCTCATCCGTCACGCTCTGGGGACCTCCGGAGATGATCACGCCCTTGGGGCCCGCTGCCTGGATGACCTCGAAGGCGGTATCCCAGGGAAGGATTTCGCTATGGACCTTCTGCTCCCGAACTCGTCGTGCAATGAGCTGGGTGAATTGGGAACCGCAGTCGAGAATAAGGATGTTGTCCAAAGAAGAGATACCTCCCGAAACAGAAAGTGGTCACAACAGAATATCTTATCAGAAATAATATCAGCATTCCACGGTGTTCCGTATCGAGAGGACGATCTTTTGTAGGTGTTCAATACATATGTTACAGATAGGGAGAGTAAGATAGTAGTGCTCTGATCTCGGGGAAGGGTTGGCGGACCGCAACGCTCTCTGGTACTGTGAAGTCACCACAACAAACACAGACTGGAGGTCTCGATCCGCCATGAACAGCGTAACACAAGATATGCTCTACAGACAGTCCCTGGTTCGCTATGCTCTGCGACATGGCGTTACAAAAGCAGCTATCAAATACAGGACAAACAGGCAATTCATCTACCGATGGATGAAGCGCTACGACGGCTCTCCTCAATCCATGGCCTTCAGGTCCAGGCGGCCACATAATCACCCCAACCAGCACTCAGAGGAGGAGATCGGACACATCAGGAGGATGTATCGCAGGAACAAGAGAGACGGGCTCGTGGTGTTGTGGGTGAAACTGTGCAGAAGAGGCTATTCCCGATCCATTTCCTCTCTCTACCGGGTACTTCGGCGTCTGGAGCTCTTCCGTCTCAAGACGAAGAATCCGAAGAGGCGTTCCACTGTCCCCTTCGACCCTGCCCTCTTCCCCGGACAGAGAGTGCAGGTGGACGTGAAGCATGTCCCGGGGAGCTGCATCCGGGATGTGGTTCCCGGGACAAAGTATTACCAGTATACGGCCCTGGACGAGTACTCCCGATTCCGGTATGTGGAGGCCTTTGACGAGGTGAATACCACGAACTCGGAACGTTTTCTTCTGCATATGCTCCGTTTCTTCCGGTTCAGGGTGTTCTGTGTTCAGACGGATAACGGGTGTGAGTTCACGAATCGGTTCACGTCCCATAGAGGACGATTGAGTTTGTTTGAGAAGGCGTTGAAGAGGTTGGGTATTGCCCATCATCTCATTCGTCCCTACACGCCGCGGCATAACGGGAAGGTGGAGCGTTCCCACCGGAAGGACAATGAGTATTTCTATGGGAGGCACAGTTTCCATTCACTGGAGGATTTTTCACGGCAGCTGAGAGCGCACAACAGACGGTACAACAACTTTCCCATGAGACCCCTGGGGTGGAGGTCTCCGAGAGAGACGCCCATGAACTACTTGAATCCCATGTAACATATGTTTGATAAACCAACACCGTATCGAGAGGACGATCTTTTGACATGCCTCGTTCCGAAGGGTCACCGGAGCCTCTTGCGGCAGGCCTGTTTCTGTCCCGGATTCACGGGAAGAAGCCACCGACAAAAAAACAGCCCCCGGTTGTAACCGGGGGCTGTTTCTCAGCGCTGAAGCTCTAGTACATATCCTCCATGCCGCCCATTCCGCCGCGCGGCATCGCCGGCTCTTTCTTTTCCGGCTTGTCGGCGACGATGGCCTCGGTGGTCAGGACCATGGCCGCTATGGATCCGGCGTTCTGAAGAGCGCTCCTGGTCACCTTGACGGGATCGATGATCCCGGCATCGGTCATGTCCACGTACTCGCCCGTCACAGCGTTCAGACCGTGGCCGGCCTTCAGCCCGCGGACCTTTTCCACGACTACGTCGCCCTGGTACCCTGCGTTCTGCGCAATGAGATGCAGCGGGGCTGTCAGGGCCTTCATCACGATGAGCGCACCGGTCTTCTGGTCCCCGGAGAGCTCCTGAATGAACTTCTCAAGGGAGGCCTCGCAGTTGACGGGGGCGACGCCGCCGCCAGCCACGATGCCCTCTTCGACGGCCGCTCTCGTCGCGTTCAGGGCGTCCTCGATGCGGTGCTTCAGCTCCTTCTGCTCCGTCTCCGTGGCGGAGCCGACCTGGATCACGGCAACACCGCCGACAAGCTTGGCAAGACGCTCCTGAAGCTTCTCCTTGTCGTAGTCCGAGGTGGAGTCCTCGATCTCCTTCTTGATCTGGGCGGAGCGCTTCTTGATCTCGCTGGAGTCGCCGGCGCCATCGACGATGGTCGTCTCCTCCTTCGTGATGCGGATCTTCTTGGCCCTTCCAAGCATGGCGATGTCGGCGTTCTCGAGCTTAATGCCGATCTCCTCGCTGATGACCTGTCCGCCGGTGACGATGGCGATATCCTGAAGCATCGCCTTTCTGCGATCGCCGAAGCCGGGGGCCTTCACGGCCGCAACCTGCATGACGCCGCGCAGCTTGTTCACGACGAGGGTGGCAAGCGCTTCGCCCTCCACGTCCTCGGCGATGATCACGAGGGGTTTCCCCGTCTGGACGACCTTCTCGAGGGTGGGGAGAAGATCCTTGATGTTGCTGATCTTTCCGTCGTGGATGAGGATGTAGGCATCTTCGAAGGACGCCTCCATTCTCTCGGGGTCCGTCACCATGTAGGGGCTGATGTAGCCCTTGTCGAACTGGAGCCCCTCGACCATCTCGAGGGTCGTCCCCACGGACTGGCTGTCCTCAACGGTGATGACGCCGTCCTCTCCGACCTTGTCCATGGCCTCGGCGATCAACTGTCCGACGGCGTTATCGTTCGCAGAGATAGCGGCGACCTGCGCGATCTTGTCGCGGTTTTTGACGGGCGTGGCCTTCTGCTTCAGCTCCTCGACCACGTGATCGATGGCCCGCTCGATCCCGGAGCGCATCTGCATGCCGTTGGCGCCGGCCGCGACGTTCTTCATGCCCTCGGCGATAATCGACCGGGCGAAGACCGTCGCCGTCGTCGTACCGTCACCAGCGACGTCGTTCGTCTTGGAGGCCACTTCCTTGAGAAGCTGGGCTCCGGTGTTCTCGTACACGTCCTCGAGCTCGATCTCCTTTGCGATGGTCACGCCGTCGTTCGTGATCGTCGGAGAGCCGAACTTCTTCTCCAGCACCACATTGCGGCCCTTGGGGCCGAGGGTCACGCCGACAGTATCGGCAACCTTGTCTATGCCGCGAAGCATCGCTCTGCGGGCTTCTTCACCAAAAACGAGAATTTTAGCCATTATATGTTCTACCTCCTAGTGGATTGGACTGCTACTTCTCGATGATCGCGAGCACGTCGCGCTCGCTGAAGATGACAAGCTCATCGCCGTCAAGCTTGACTTCGGTCCCGGCGTACTTGCTGAAGATGATCCGGTCGCCCACTTTGACCTCGGGCGGCAGTTTCTGGCCGTTCTCAAGCACCTTGCCCGTTCCGACGGCGAGCACTTCGCCCTCCGTCGGCTTCTCCTTGGCGGTGTCGGGAAGCACGATGCCTCCCTTTGTCTTCTCCTCGCGGTTGATGACCTTGACTACTATTCTGTCTCCCAACGGTTTCAAATTCATTCCCCAATCCCTCCTATTTGTTCTACAAAGTACTAGCACTCAAAGAGCGCGAGTGCTAAATGACCGAGTACGATGATACGAAGGACCAAGGAGAATATCAACCAACGTGAATCAGAACTATCTTAAATTTTTAGCTCTAAATAACTACATTCTCTTAGAAACGTCGAATATCGAGCTTTTTCACCCTCGTGCCTCTTCACCAGAGCTGCCATGACGGGTCGGCGACGATCGTGCCTGCGGGGCCCTGCCTCCGGTATGCGGAGTACCCGGCTGCGGCAATCATGACCGCGTTGTCCGTACATCGGTTCAGCGGGGGCAGGTAGACCCTCCAGTTCTTTTGTCCCTGCAGAGCCTTTCGCAGGGCGCTGTTGGCCCCTACCCCTCCGGACAGCGCGACGGTCCGCACGCCCGTTTTCCGCACCGCCAGATCGACTCGATCCATGAGCGACCCAACGACCGCCCTCTGGAAAGAGGCGCAGAGGTGTTCCACCTGCACTCCGGCGCCCATCGCCCGCTGTCTGTGAATCTCCGTCACCACGGCCGTTTTGAGTCCGCTGAAACTGAAGGATATCTCGGGTCGTCCCTTCATCGGCACGGGAAAATCATGGGCGCGGGGATCCCCCGAGGCGGCGAGGCGATCGACGATCGGCCCGCCGGGATAGCCCAGTCCCAGCTCCTTCGCGACCTTGTCGTAGGCCTCCCCAGCCGCGTCGTCCCTCGTTCCGCCGAGAAATTCGTACTGCCCCAAGTCCCGGACGAGAACGATCTCCGTATGCCCCCCCGAGACGATAAGACACAGGAAGGGCGGTTGAAGGTCTGGATGGGAGACGATGTTGGCGAAGAGGTGCCCCTCCAGGTGGTGAACGCCGACGATCGGTTTGTTCCACGCCAGCGCAAGGGCCTGCGCGGCCGTGACGCCCACGGCGAGGGATCCTATGAGCCCTGGTCCTGCCGTTACGGCGATGAGCCCGATCTGCTCTCCCGGTGCGTGAATCCCTGCCTCGCCGAAGAGGCTCTCCACGAGCGGGAGGAAGGCTTCAAGGTGTTTACGGGCCGCGTACTCCGGAATGACGCCCCCGAAGGGTGCGTGGTCGCCTATCTGGCTGGCGAGCAGCTCGGCGACGACCGTTCGCTGCCCTCTGAGAAGGGCGACGCCCGTATCGTCGCAACTGCTTTCCATGCCGAGGGTGAGCAGTTCGTCCTTCGATCCGTTCATCGTCACGGTGTCTTCAGCTCCGCGGAATAGGCGTCTACGGCGATCGGAATCCTGTTGCCCTTCACGGCGGACGCGGGGATGGCCACGGTGAAACTGGCCGCGAGCCCTGGCGGAACGTCCCCCATGGGGACATAGGCCTTGTTCGTCAGGATATCCTCCCACGTCAGGACATGGGACCCTATGGTGATCATGGACGGATCGAGGTGAAGGTTCTTGTTCGTCTCCACCCGTATGATGAACAGCCTCTTCTTCCGGGCGAGGTCCGTCCCGTAGGCGCCGGTCCCCTGCTGGATCCACTCGGGCGTCTCCGGGTCCTTCCATGCCTGTTCCGTCAGTTTCCCGTCCACGTACACGAAGATGAACTTCGCCCGGGACCCGAGGACGAGCCCCTCGAAGGTCTGCCCCTCGTACCAGATTGTGGCGGTCCTCTTCTCCAAAAGGGATCGAAGGGGCTCCGCCGCTCTCCCCTGCCCGCACAGCACGATCAGTACGACCAGTGCAGCCAACGCCCTACCTGCTCTTTTCCAAAGGGTCATGAGCGATCATCCTTTCCTGTTTCTCTCTTTCCACCGACCTTGCGGACACACGCGTCCTTCAGCCACCGCCACTCCGGAAAACGCAGCAGCGCCGTCGTCGCCGCATAGGCACAGGCCACAAACAGCAGTATGCCACCCGTCCAGAACACCCGCACGATCAAGGGCGCTTCGGGAGCGTAGGGCAGAAAAGTCTTCGCCGCAACGGTAAGCCCCGAAACCCCGAGGAGAGCGCTTCCCATCTTGCTCATCCAGGCCGGAGAGAACACTCCGAGCGTCGTGCCCAGGGACCGGGAAAGCAAATGTATGCCGTACAGTCCGGAGGCCGTGAAGGCCAACGACGTCCCGAGGGCGAGCCCTCCGTAGGAGAGGGGCTTCATGAGGAGAAAGGAGAAGAGGGCCGTCCCGATCACGCTCGAGAGGGTGACGTACAGGGCTGCCCTCGGCATGCTCCGTGCGTAGAGCCCCCGCATGACGACTGTGGAGCAGGCCATCCCGGGCAGCCCCAGGGAGTACATGGCGAGCGAGTATGCCGTCCCCTCCCAGGCCCAGCGGTTGAAGGCCCCCCTGAAGAAGAGAAGATGCACGATCTCCGACGACAGGAGGACCATGACGGCGGTTACGGGAAGGACGACGAAGAGAGCGAATCGAAGGGCGTCGCGCATGAGGTCCCGAAACTCCTCCTTCATGTCGAGGGGGCACCGGGCAAGTTGGGGCAAAACAGCCTGGGACACGGCGATGACAAAGAGCCCCAGGGGGAGCTGTATGACGCGATTGGCGTAGTTGAGCACCGATATGGCTCCCTCCTGGAGAAAGGACGCGAACATCCGGCTTATGACGGGGTTGACCTGGTTGAGGGAGAGCCCGGCGGCATACGGCAGAAAGAGCTTCAGCATGACCCGGAGATCGGGGTCTCCGCGGTCGGGTTGGTCCGGGACGAGGGGCACGCCGAGGTGGGCGCTCCACAGCCACTGGAGCAGAAACTGGGCCGCGCCGCCTGCCAGAACGGCGGCGACGAGGCCCCAGGCCCCGTATTTTGACGAGAAGAGGACGATGATGATAATGTAGACCACGTTACTGAGTGCCGGCGCCAGTGCAGGGATGAAAAAAGAGCCCATGCTGTTGAGGACACCCATGGCGAGCGCCGCGAGGGAGACGAAGAGGAGGAACGGGAACATGAAGCGGGTCATCGCGACGGCAAGCCCCGCCTTCGCCATGTCGAACCCCGGCGCCATGATTGCGACAAGCCACGGCGAGAGGACCATGCCCGCCGCGACGACCGCCGACGTGGCG
>ENA-UOOM01002230-UOOM01002230.1-fermentation-metagenome-genome-assembly--contig:-NODE-2230-length-16447-cov-4.903978_pt1 | contig 16447 bp, 12 predicted proteins | sample MGYA00245781_ERZ724031 | MGnify/ENA primary metagenome ERZ724031 (study PRJEB28704, sample SAMN03018317) | fermentation metagenome | biome: anthropogenic terrestrial biome; feature: soil; material... | reverse complement strand
TTCAGTTGGAAATCCTTGCAAGCCTCACGGGACTCGTTAAAGGAAAAATGGTGGGGATGAAGGGAATCGAACCCTTACGATCTCTCGATCGGCAGATTTTGAGTTTTGCAAGGAGCGAAGTCATGTGGGTCTCCGAGTGGTCTTTGACGGTCGAGTGTGTCAGGCGAAAGTGCCTATAAATCAAGGCATTTGAGCATTTTCACCCGAAAAAGCCCGTCGTTTCAGGAGCTTCAAGAAAAGCTCGTTTGGGGCGATTTTTCAGACATCCGAGGTCAATCGGAGGCACATAGGGCGAATCAGCACACGCAATAGATACTATATCACCCACTTCAAAAAGAGCGCCAAACCTCTCCTGCCATTGACAATATCTTAAAGAGAGGTTTCATCATGAAAAACAGAAGCTATTACGACAACCTGTACGCAGACTATCCAGATGTTGTTACTCTGCCTGAGTTTTGCATAATGTTAGGCGGCATAGCAGACATCACGGCAAGGAAATTAATGCGTGCGAACAGAGTTAAGCACTATTTTATCAGACATACATACCTGATTCCAAAGCCGTGTGTCATTGACTACATACTAAGCCAAGACTACGCCGAATACAAGAACAAATTGAAAGTTCATGTGTAAGGATACATAGCCGTCCACCTTCAAAAGTGGACGGCTATTTTCATTTTCATAAGGAAGGAGGAAAAGCAAATTGGATAACTGCAAAGTAATCGCCATCACAAATCAGAAAGGCGGCGTCGGAAAAACGACCACGACGGTCAATCTCGGCGTGGGGCTTGCGAAAACAGGAAAGCGAGTGCTTCTTATTGACGCAGACCCGCAGGGCAGCTTAACGGTAAGTCTTGGAATCAAAACGCCGGATGAGTTGCCCGTATCCCTTGCGACCGTCATGCAGGACGTAATTGAGGACAAAGACACGCCGGAGGGCAGCGGCATCATTCGCCACGAGGAAGGCGTTGAACTTCTCCCGTCCAACATTGAGTTGTCCGGCTTGGAAGTGAGCCTGTTCAACACGATGAGCCGCGAAAGCATTTTGAAGGGGTATCTCGACGGCATCAAGCAGAAGTATGATTATGTACTCATCGACTGTATGCCCTCTTTAGGAATGATGACCGTCAATGCCCTTGTTGCCGCCGACAGCGTAATCATCCCGTCACAGCCCAACTTCTTATCGACAAAGGGCTTGAATCTGCTTATGCGCTCGATTGCCCGTATCAAAAAGCAGATAAACCCGAAGCTGCGTATCGACGGTATTCTGCTGACAATGGTAGATAACCGAACAAACAACGCGAAAGCAATTATCGCTTCTCTGCGTTCCAGCGTTGGCGAGAGTATCCGCGTGTTTAGCACCGAGATACCGCACTCTGTCCGAGCGGCGGAGAGCAGCCTTGCCGGAAAGAGTATCTTTACCCACGACAAGAACGGTAAGGTGGCGGCGGCGTATGAGGACTTGACGAAGGAGGTGATACAGATTGAGCAGCGTGCAAAAGATAGACTTAGGACTGACGGGGTACGATGAGCTTTTCATGAACGACGCAAGCCGCGCCGAAAACAGGCTCCCGAAAATCTACGATATTCCTCTGTCTGAAATCGACGACTTTCCCGACCATCCGTACAAAGTGCGGCTGGACGAGGATATGGACGCGCTGGTGCAGAGCGTGAAGGAGCGCGGCATCATCACGCCTGTCACCCTCCGTCAAAAGGAGGATGGCCGGTATGAGGTCGTGTCCGGGCATCGCCGCAAAAAGGCTTGTGAGCTTGCGGGACTGGAAACAGTCAAAGCGGAAATCAAGGAGCTGACGCGAGATGAAGCTATCATCTTGATGGTGGAATCCAATTTACAGCGTTCCGTGATACTGCCGAGCGAAAAGGCGTTCAGCTATAAAATGCGGTTGGAGGCTATGAATCGGCAAGGACAACGCACAGATTTAACTTGTTCCCCAGTGGGGAATAAGTTGCAAGGAGTTAAATCTTCTGATGTGATGGCAGAAGCGGTCGGAGAAAGCAAAAATCAAATCTTCCGATATATCCGCCTCACCGAGCTTGTGCCTAACCTGCTGAATATGGTAGACGAGGGCAGAATCGCGTTTCGCCCTGCCGTTGAGCTGTCGTATCTGAAAACGGACGAGCAGGAGTTCCTACTTGAAACCATGTCGTATGCGGACGCAACGCCGTCGCTGGCGCAGGCTATCAAGATGAAGGAGTTTTCCAAGAACGGCAAGCTCTCAGCAGATGTCATCGAATCCATCATGAGCGAGGAAAAGCCCAACCAGAAAGAGAAATACACCTTCAAGGCTGAACGGCTGCGGCAGTTCATCCCATCTTCCGTACCCTACGACAAAACCGAGGATTATGTCCTGCGCGCGCTTGAATATTATCATCGGTATCAGGAACGGCAGAAGGAGCGAAGCAAAGAAAGATAACCGTACTACAAAGGGGTAAGTCTGCCCTTTTTCGGGACTGTTTTTTGTTCCCCCCCTCACACTCCCCCCTTCAAAACCGGCTGTACCAGCTCAAAAGAAGAATAGCTCTGCTGTACAGGTTCGTACCTTTGATGGAGGACGCTGCTGTTCGTATAATGGAAGTGCAAACCACACAAGGAGGTAATCCGTATGGAGAAAAAGGCACTGTTCCTGATTGCGATAATAGCGGCTATTTCCCTTTCAGCCTGTTCAAATACTCCGGCGTCTACGGCGGATAGCGTGGTATCGGAAACAACGGCTTCAACGGTCTCTACCGAAAGCGCCATGCCGGAGGAAACGGACAGCACGGCAGAAAGCACATCTTCTTTTGAGCCGGTAATCGAACTCCCCGATCCTGGGAGCGAAGCGAGTGAATCCACGGAGACCACATCGGAAGCTCCCACCGAGCATCATACCGAGGTATCGCCGCCACCCAAAGCGGAGAGTTCCCCGGAACCGACGACACAGCCACCGCAGCAACCGACAGAACCCGCAGAACCACCCGCAACACCCGACCCTGTTTCCACACCCGAACCGCCCACGACGCCCGAACCTATTCCAACGCCTGAACCGAGCGAACAGCCTGTCACGCCCGAACCGCAACCAAGCGAACCCGCCTTTGATGTCAGCCAGTATGTCGGCTATGCAAAAAGCTACGGTTCCGGCATCGGTTTGACGCTCGACAGCTCGGCGGTATCCTGTTGGGACGACCCGCTTACAGCAAACGCAGGCTGTGTCTATCTGGAGCGTGACATCCGCGATAGGCTCGACTGGTATAGCGCAAGCGGCTTTACCGCGTTTTGGGTATGGTCGGTGGATATAGGCGGAGGCAACTTTCAAATCTTTATTGGGTACGCATAACAAAGTAACGCAAAACTGAAAACGCAGAAAGCGAAGGCTCATCATGACGATGGGTCTTTTCTTTTTGCCCAAAATCAAAGGAGGATACCATTTTGAGAAAAGGAAAACGCCTTTTGTCCCTGCTTCTTGCGCTCATCATGAGCGTCGGAATGCTTTCGGGACTGGCAACCACAGCGTTTGCCGCATCTGAGAGGATGACGCTGTATATGTACGACCTGCCCCGTGGCGGTGTAGGCGACCGGGCGGCGTGGGGTCATCCCGCGCTTTCGCTGATGGGTGGCTGGCATACGCCGACGAGAGCGGATTACTGGTCTGTATTCTGCAAGGACAGTTACTCAGGTCAAATCGTCTACTGCATTGAACCCGGCGTCCATTGCGAAACAGGCGATGTGAACAACGGGTACGGCGAGGGCTTTTGGGACAACTATCCCTCCGGCATGAACCCGACTATCCCTCCCACCGTCATCAAGGCATATATCGGACGTATCATGCAGTACGGCTGGCAGGGCAACGGCGACACCGGCTGGAGCATAGATAACGCCGCAGACGCCGAGGAAATGGCAGCGCAGATCGCCACGCAGCTACTTGTCTGGGAAACCGTTGTGGGCGAGAGAGACAGCCAGTTCAACCATGTGTGGGGTTCTTCTCAGGGCAAGAACAATGTCATTGAGATGATTAAGGACAACCACCCGCTGAGAAGCAGGATTTTCAGCTACTATTCGTCCATTGAAAGCGCGGTTCAGAGGCATACCATGCTGCCGAGCTTTTTCTCCCGCAGCTCGGCTTACGCAGGCTCCTATGAGCTGAAATGGAACGGAACGAATTACTCCGTAACGCTGACCGATACCAACGGTGTTCTCGGCAACTTCCGCTTCACCAGCAATACCGCAGGGATTCAGTTCTCGGTGAGCGGTAACAAGCTCACCATCTCCTGTGATGCAGCCCCCAGCGGCGCGGTAACGGTTAGCGCCGAAAAGACCAACGGAACGCGCAGGGGCGTTGTTGTGTGGGGCGACGGCGTAACAGGCGGAGGAACGCAGGACTTCGCCACCTACGGCGCGACCGTGACCGACCCTGTTTCGGGTTATCTGAGCCTTGAAGTGATGACAGGTTCCATGAAGCTCATCAAAACCTCCGAGGACGGCAAGGTGGGCGGTATCAGCTTCACGATTACCGGCGAGGGTATCAATACCACCAAGACCACCGATTCAAGAGGCGTCATCGACATTTCCGACCTTAACCCCGGCGTTTACACCGTTACCGAGCAGGCTATCGACCGATATGAGCCGCAGGAGACCCGCCGTGTGACGATTGTGAGCGGACAGACAGCGACGGTCAACTTCAACAATGTTCTCAAACGCGGCGATTTGAAAGTCACCAAGACCTCCGAGGACGGGCTTGTGGAGGGTATGACCTTCCATCTGTACGGCACTTCTCTCAGCGGGCTTGCGGTGGATGAGTACGCCGTAACAGGCGCGGATGGCGTCGCCTCTTTCAATGGCGTGCTTATCGGCTCCGGCTATACGCTGGAGGAAATCGACACCCCCATCCGCTATGTCGTTCCCGATAGTCAGAGTGTCGCTGTCAACTGGAACGAAGTCACCAATCAGACGGTCAACAACATCCTCAAAAAGTTCCGCGTCACGCTTACCAAGAGCGATGCTGAAACAGGATTGCCGCAGGGCGACGCTTCGCTTGCGGGCGCAACCTACGGGCTGTATAAGGGCAACACCCTGATTGACAGCTATACCACCGACGCAAACGGTCAGTTCACCACAGGCTACTATGTCTGTGACGATGATTGGAGTATCCGGGAAATCAACCCCTCCGAGGGCTATCTTCTCGATACCGCTTCTTATCCAGTCGGCGCAGAGGCGGAGCTTTACACCGTTGAGCTGAATACCACCGGCAACGATGTGACCGAGCGAATCATCAAGGGCAATATCTCCATCATCAAGCACACGGACAACGGAGATACGCAGATCGAAACGCCGGAGGAAGGCGCGGAGTTTGCGGTCTATTTGAAATCCGCTGGAAGGTATGATGCTGCAAAGGAAACCGAGCGCGATTATTTGACCTGTGACGAGAACGGCTTTGCCCAAACCAAGGATATGCCTTATGGCATTTACACCGTTCATCAGGTGTCCGGCTGGGACGGTCGTGAGCTGATGCCCGACTTTGATGTGTATATCTCGCAGAACGGCGCGACCTACCGCTATCTCATCAACAACGCCAACTTTGAGAGCTATATCAAGGTCGTAAAGGTTGACGCGGAGACCGGCAAGGTCATTCCCTATGCGGGTGCGGCTTTCCGGCTCTATGACCCGGACGGTTCGCTTATCAGCATGAGCTTCACCTATCCCACGCCTACCACCATCGACACCTTCTATTCCAATGCGGACGGATACCTTGTCACTCCCGAAAAGCTGCCGTATGGCGAGGGGTATTCGCTGGTCGAGGTGCAGGCTCCCTATGGCTACACGCTCAATACCGAGCCGGTGTATTTTGACATCACCGAGGATAACTCCACCGAGGAAGCCGGTATCACCGTCATCGTAGTCGAGCGCGCAAACATGGCGCAGAAGGGCGTTATCAACATCAGCAAGACCGGCGAGGTGTTCTCCACCGTGACCGAAAGCGGCAGCGTTTATCTGCCGGTGTATGAGGTCAAGGGACTTGCGGGTGCGGTTTATGAAGTGACTGCGCTGGAGGATGTCTACACGCTGGACGGAACCCTGCGCGCCTCTGCCGGTGAGGTGGTCGATACCGTGGAAACCGGCGCAGACGGTATCGCAGTTACGAAGGAACTCTATCTCGGCAAATATGCCGTGCGTGAAATCACGGCTCCCAACGGCATGGTGCTGAACGGAGAAACCCATGAGGTCGAGCTTGCGTATGCCGGTCAGGAAATCTCCGTCACCGAAACGGCAACGAGCTATTACAACGAGCGCCAGAAGGTCGAAATCGCTTTGAGCAAAGCAATGGAAACCGACAGTATCTTCGGTATCGGGAATAACGGCGAGATCGCCGATGTTACCTTCGGCATTTATGCGGTGTCGGACATTACGGCGCTGGACGGCTCCGTTATCCCTGCGGACGGACTGCTTGAAATCGTGGATGTCGGCGCGGACGGTACGGCGCAGTTCTCCGTTGACCTACCCTTCGGCGCTTACTATGTGAGAGAAGTCGCAACCAACGCGGCATATATCCTCTCGGATGAAAAATACCCCGTTGAGTTTGCCTATGCCGGACAGGATACGGCGGTCGTGACCATCTCCGTCAACGAGGGTAACGCCATCGGCAACGACCTGATTTACGGTTCGGTTCACGGCTTGAAAAAGGATGAGGACGGCAACGCTCTGGGCGGCGCGGTTATCGGACTGTTCAGACAGGATGAAACCGAGTTCACAAAGGACAACGCCATTCTCACCGTAACCTCTGCTGAGGACGGCAGCTTCGGGTTCGCCAATGTTCCTTACGGCAGCTTTATCGTAAAAGAAATCGAGGCTCCCACCGGCTTTGTGCTTTCCGACGCCGCATATCCTGTTGTCATCGGCGAGGACGGAGCGGTGATTGAGGTTGAAATCAGCAACACCCGTATTCGCGGCAATGTAGAGCTGACTAAGGTGGACAAGGATTATCCCGACAACCACCTCTCCGGCGCTGTGTTTGAGGTCTACGAGGACACAAACGGCGACAAGCAGCTTGACGGCGGCGATACACTGCTCGGCACAATGACCGAGCTGACAGGCGGGATTTATCAGATGACCGGCCTTGTGTACGGCGGCTACTTCGTAAAGGAGAAAACCGCGCCGCAGGGCTTCATTCTGGACGAAAACGCCTACTATTTCTCCATTGCGGAGAACGGCAAGACCGCGACCGTTGAAAACGAAGCCGGAAAGGGCTTTGTCAACGCGGCGCAGACCGGCAAAATCCGTATTGAAAAAACCTCTGAGGATAAGGTCGTAAAGGGCTTTACCTTCAGGGTCGAGGGTACGGACATCAGCGGCAACAGCTTCAGCCGCGAATATGTGACCGATGAGAACGGCGAAATTCACATCGAAGGACTGCGCGTCGGCGATTATCTCATCTCCGAAGTATCCAACGAGGCGAACGCCAAGTATGTGCTGCCCGACAATATCACGGTTACGGTGCTGGCGGATAAGACTACGGTAGCGAAGTTCTATAACGAACTGAGACCTATCGTTCCCGACATTCCCAAGACCGGCGACACCACGAATACCGGCTTGTGGGCGGCTGTATGCCTCGCTTCTCTTGCAGGCATCGGCATTACGGCTTTTGTGACCTTCCGCAAAAAGAAAACTGAGGAAAGCGAGGACGAATAAAGATGGAACCCAAAACGATTATCGGAATCGGACTTGTCCTGTTCATCATCGCAGGGCTTGTGTTTATGTATATCCGAAATAAGCGCAAAAAGTGAGTCCGGCTGGGCGGTGTCTTTTGGCATCGCCCCTTTTACATACCACGATGAAGGGAGTGATAAAAGTGAAAATATCAATATTTGAGTACGGAGGCTACCATTTCATACCTGAACGAAAACTCTCGGCCTCAGAAGGCAGCTTCCGCGCGATTTCCAAAAGATTGAGGATAGACCGTGATATGGGTTTATGTCAAAGAAACTATGCCTACGAGAGTAAGTTCAACTACTCACACAAATCATTCTATGCGGCGGCGCCAGATAAGGAATGTGACCTGTTTCGCTGTATTGAAAATGGCAAGATGTATATTCCCTGTCAAAACGACCTTCAGGAGTATCTGGAAAGACCGCCAAAAAGGAGGGACTCGCATGAGCGATGAAAAACGCATGGCTGGAGATTACGAAATCATCCAAGCCATTATGATCGGCGACCGCGAAATCGTCATCGGCGAGAATCAGGCAGACACCAACGGGCAGAAATATATGACCGCCGTTGGAGAGTGGAACGACATTTTTGAGGTGTACCGGGATGTACTCGTCAGCGACGATTACCCGGAGATTGTCGGATACTTCGGTCAGCGAGTGACGGAACAGGCTAAGATAACCCGTGATGAGCTATTCAAGCCGGATTTCCAAGGTGTCGATAACGCCCCGATAACCGCTGATGGCTGCGCCGTTGTTACCCACGACGACGACCTGAACGGAAAAATCATTGTCATTAAGCCGGAGATACTGCGACGCGAATACCGCAGGGCGACCAATCAAATCAAGCTCTGCACAGGCGGCTTCGGCGCGTCGCCCAACAGTCGCGGCAATGCGGTCTATTGTAAGGATATATATTCCGGCAAGGAAGCAAGGTATGAGCGTCGGGATGTGCTGGGAACGCTGGAGCCGGAATCGCTCCCCGAATGGGCGCGGCAGGGTCTTGACAGCATCCGGCAGACCGAACAGCAGAAAAAAGAAACTAACAAGGAGGCGCGATAATGGATATGACTTTCAGACCCATGCTCCCTGCGGAGCGAAATTACACCTACTCACAGAGCCAGCAAATCAGTATGCAGACCGGCTGTATCGGCCATTTGCGCGGCGATATGGATACGGACGGCGAAGGGTTCTTTACGAGCTGGGATGATTTTAGAAAAGACCTAAAAACGCAGGAGTTCAAGGACGAGTTCGACTCGGTAATCAATGCCCTTCGCTTTGATGAGCAGCACGGCGGCGTGCTCAAAACCCGCCGTTCCCTGACTTCTTACTGCAACGACCATCCCGAAAGCGGCTTTAAGGGAAACTATTGCACGGAATACGGTTTTCGCGCAGACACCGAGAAATACGCTTACCTGTTCAGGCTCAATCCCAACAAGGGCGACTATAACCTGTACTGCTACTGCTATGTGCGTGAGTGGCTCGATAAGCATCTCAAACAGGCGGAGCGCGGTATTCGGTTCATTGACCCGCATTATACGGAAAAGTTCCGTATCCCCGATGGCGATACAGTTCGCATTACCACGAGCGACGGCGAGAAGATAGACCGCATCTGCCGGTATATTGACGATTGCCATGTTGAGGTGGGCAGAAACCTCTATCATATCTGCGAGTTCGCCGAGCGCATGGAGCAGGCAGGAAACACCGTTATTCCTATACGTTCTTCTCTGCCGGAAGCCTGCCATTCCGTTCTTCCATCAAGCGGAGAACTGATTGTCATTAAGCGCGGGGAAAACGGCTATTTTCACAGCGAATATTCCACCGGCGATGGAACGCAGAACCGTAGATTTGCAGACGACCGCAACCGCAAGGGCGGTGTGTCCAAGGCGCAGGAAGCCGCCATGCTTGCAGGCTCGATGTTCGGCTGGGCGGTTCCTGCCGCCGACCCCAAGAACTATGACGCGGACGGGCAGCCTGTCCGACCGAAGCAGAAAGACAGAGGTGACGCACGATGAAGGATAGCGACCATCTTATCTGGAGTAATTACAATTTGGATTATGACGATTGGAAGGACGACTTGGAGGCCGAGTATCCCGATTTGACCGATGATGAGCGATATGAGCTGATGCACGAAATAAACGGCGACTATCTGGACGATGAGCGCGTTAATCTGAATATCCAGCTCTCCCGCCCGATTCTTGTCATCGGCGACCTCGGTTTATGGCACGGGCGGCGCATGGGCTACAAAGAGGTGCCATCCGGCAATATCCGTGACTGCCTGTACAGCGACAGGGACATCGACTATTCCACTTGGTATGTGGATAAGTTGGGCGATATGCGCTGCGACGCCGTTCACCATGACGGCACAAACCACTACCTTTATCGCGCATACAAGGACGGCGTAAGTGATGAGCAGATAGACAATCTGAAAGAAAAGCTGTATATGGGAACCGCCACCCGCGCCGATATTACCCGCATTACCCGCCGCCTGGGTGATGAAATCGGCAGGGTCTACGGCTGGGACTTTCCGCAGCGTCAGCCGCAAAAAGAACAAGCGAGGTGAACGAAATGGGAAAATACCCTGTCGACGTTATGGAAGAAGATTTTGAGGATGTAACGGTACTCGGACAGCCGATGCTCTTTACCTGTGCGCGGGTAGACCGCAGCACGGTGCCGAAGGGCTTGTATCTGTACGAGGTACGCCACGATGACGACCAGCGGGGCGACCCGGTACAGCTTGCGCGTTGGATCATGGTCAATCATTGGGGAACTCTCATCTCGAATAAGCCTGTACGGTTGGAGCCGAGTAAGACGGTGAACAACGCCTATCGGGACATTGACCCCGAAAAGGATTGGAATTACGAGGGTACTTCCTCTACCGCCAAGGAATATATCCAGAAGCACCCACCGGTCAAGGAAAAGGAACACAAGAGATAAGGAGGAACGCCGTGTCGGAACTGAATATGGAAACTGCGCTGTGCCGGTATCTTCGCACACACCACACAGGCAGAAAAAACGCGGCTTCGAGCAAAACGCTTGAAGCCGTTTTTGATGTTACGGGTGCGGAAATCCGTAAGACGGTCAACGCCCTGCGCTGCGGCGGTTTCCCTGTTTGCAGCGATACGGCGGGTTACTATTATGCTGCTTCGCAGACCGAGGTGAGCTCGACCATCGCACAGCTCAACGGAAGGATCACGAAAATCAGCAACGCAAAAAACGGACTGCTTGCGTCGATGGAGATGTTCTCTCCCGCCATGTTCGTGGATGTAAGCGTTTGTATCTCAATGAAGGGAGGGATGCCGGGTGGCAAGTAAATATCAAATCATCACAAGCATGGCGGAGCATACCGCAGACGATATTAGGAAAAGCGCGGAAAAGTGGATGAGCTTTCTCACCACCGCCGCCAACAACTACAAATACCGATTCAAAGACCAGCTACTCATACACGCACAGAAGCCGGACGCGACCGCCTGCGCTGAGATTGAGACATGGAACCGGCTCGGCAGATGGGTCAACAAAGGCACAAAGGGTATTGCGCTTCTTGTAGACCGGGATACCCCGTACAGGCTGCGCCATGTGTTCGATGTGTCGGATACGAACACCCGTGTAGGCGCGCATATAACCCTTTGGCAGATGCAAGACCGTTATGAAGCCTCCGTCATTGAAGCGTTGCAGAACAGCTTCGGTGAAACGGAGAACACTTCAGATTTAGCGTCGGTGTTGCTTGATACGGCAAAGAACGCCGTAGAGGATAATTTCCCCGATTACCTTTCCGACCTTCTTGCGGTCAAGGGTGACAGCTATTTGGAGGAACTGGACGAGCTGAATACCGAGGTTTGGTTTAAGACTGCCCTCACAAACAGCGTCGGGTTTATGCTGCTCTCCCGTTGCGGCTTTGACGCACGGGAATATTTTGAGCGTGAGGATTTCAGCCGCGTTTTTGATTTCTCCACACCTGAAACGGTTGCTATTCTCGGCGGCGCTGCCAGCGATATATCCGAAATGGTACTGAGGGAAATAGGCGCGACGGTCAAGAATCTGCAAATGGAGGAACGGAAACAGATTCGCACCTTTGCAAAGCAGCAGGAAATCACGCAAAATATAGACGGGAACAAAACCACCGAAAGGAGTGCTGAATATGGCGCTGACCTATACAATGCAGGGAGATTATCTGATACCCGACCTGACCGCGCCGGAAGCGCCGAGGATTGGCAAGTATGGAATGCTGCGGCGCAGCTACCTGAGAGACCACAGGGACGGGATTTACACCGGGATGATGCTGTCGGGCAAGCTGAACAGCCATCTGGAGCAAATCGACCGGCAAGCGAACGAGATGATGGAGACCCTGACCTTGCATATGGCGGAGACGCAGGGCGTGACGGAGAGCCTGAAAGCGTCGGATCAGATGAAATGGGTAGGGCTGATGAACAACATTCGCCACTCGGCGGAGGAAATCGTGCTGACGGAGCTGATTTATCGTTAAGCGGTCACGACTTCAATGCCCGCTCCGACATCCCCTACTTCCACGAGGACGAGGAAAAGCAGGAGCTTCTGCGAACAAGTCACGCATTGAAAAACCACAGACAGGAAATCGCCGCGTTCTTTTCCGAGCATTCGGATAACAGAGAACGCGGCGATTTTATTAAGTCCTTCTTCGACAACACCTATACGGAGCTGCTCATACAGGACGGACAGCGCGTGGGATATAAGGCGTATGACGATCTGCTGCACCTCTGGCGCGGCGCGTATCTCAGCCGTGAGAAAGAGGTTTTCATTCGTTGGAGCCATGTGGCAGCAACCATCCACGGTATGCTGCTTCTGGATAAATGGCTCGACCGGGGCGAAAAGCCGCTCCCGACAGAGGGAGAGCAAATCACACTTATCGAACAGGCGGAGGCTGAAAAGTCCTCCGCTTTTGTTTTGCCGCAGGAAGCAGTCGATTACCTTCTGAGCTATGGAAGCTCTGTTTCAGAGGGCAAGTTTCGTATCTATGAGCAGTTTCAGAAACATGAAAGCACAGAGGAAAATGTTCGCTTTCTGAAAAGTGAATACGGCATCGGCGGTCATTCCGACGCTATCCCCGGCAGCGGCTTATGGGAAAACCACGATGGGAAAGGCATTGAGATCACCAAGGGGATGAAAGGAAGCGACGGCTATGTTTCCGTGTTGCTCAAATGGCCTGCCGTCGCAAAGCGGATTGGAGAGCTTATCAGCGCCGACCGCTACCTGAACTCACAGGAGAAGGAACAGTATCCCGCCTACCGTCGAGCAGTTGAAGCGCGTACAGAACGGCGTAAGATCGGCGACGAGTTCAACTCTATCATCCGCGACTACAACGACTATCAGACGCAGCTTGGAAATACCGATGCTTGCCTGAATCAGTATGTTCTCATTGAATGCGGCAATGCGTTCAGCATCGGCAATAAGACCACATGGACGCTCTCGGAAAACAACTATATTCTGCCGCTGATGCGGCAAGCCCTGTCCGGCATTATCTCGGAGGATACGCACCTTTCGGAACGCGCCGAAGCTGTGTTCGAGCAGTTGAGCGGCGACCTTGCCGCGCCGTTGGAACCGACCTATGACGAAATGAACCCGCCCCCGGAGCCGGAAAAGGAATACCGCTTCTCTCTGGGAGATACGGTCTATCTCGGCGCACAGGAGTTTGAAATCCTGTCCTTTGACGATGCCACCGTAAGGCTGTTTGATTCGAGCTTTCCTTTGCTCAATAAGGAGCTGCCCCGTGCGGAGTTTGACGCGAAGCTCAAAGAGAACCCGATGAACGACCATCTGCTGCATGAGGTAGAGGCTTCGGAAACGCAGGAGCAAGCGGAAGAACCGGCTGAAAGGAAAAGCAGTGGGAACGCCCTTTGGGACGAATACCGCAGGGTCAAAGAGGAACACCCCGACAGGATCGTTTTGTTTCAGGTCGGTGACTTTTTCGAGGTTATGGGCGATGACGCCGAGCCTGTCGCAAGGGCTCTCGACATCATGCTTACCCGCCGCAGTATCAACGCAGACGAGCGTGTGCCTATGTGCGGCGTTCCCGGACACAGGCTATCGACCTATGCGGATATGCTGTTTGACCGTGGCTTTGATATTGCCATTTCTGATGTAAGCGGCGGTGAGCGGAGAACCGAGCTGCTGTCCTCCACCCATAAGGACGCGCCGGTGGAATCCTATCCTGTGGGCAGGCTTGAGTTCCTCGGCTCTGACGGAGCTGTCGGCGATACCATTGAGTATATCGACGAAGCGGAGTTTCTCCGCGACATTTTTGAGGAAAATAACTACGGCACGCCAATGGTAATCAAGGTGTACCGTCATGAGGACGGCAGCGCCATTCCCACCGATTTTGTAGAAAACCTCGACCAGCCGCCGCAGGGCTTTGAAATCATTGACGCACCCGTGGCGGAGCAGGTCATTACGGAAGAAGCGCCGGAGAAACCGCAGACGAATGACCGCTTCCATGTGGTGGAACTCGACCGTGGCGCACAGATCGTTTACGGCATTTGGGATGACCGGATTGACGGGCTTTATGCGGATGAGAGCGGTGTTTCTGAGGAGTTTGGCGGCGAGTGGGAAGCAAATGCCTATTTGGAGAAGCTGAACAATCCGGAATCGGCGCAGGAGGAACCCATCGTTCTCGAAGCGCCGAAGCCGAAACGCAAGTCCAGGACGCAGACCTTTGACCTTCATCCCGAAATCCCGCAGGCAGACCGCCACAACTTCCGTATCACAGACGATGCCTTGGGCGTGGGTACGCCGAGCGAGCGCTTTCAGAACAATATCGCCGCTATTCGGCTGCTCAAAACGCTTGAAGCAGAAGAACGCTTCGCTACACCGGCTGAACAGGAAACCCTTTCAAGGTATGTTGGCTGGGGCGGTCTTGCAGACTGCTTCGATGAGAAGCACAGCAGATACGGAGAGTTAAAAGCCCTGCTCTCGGAGGACGAATACGCTTCCGCAAGAGAATCTACCCTGACGGCGTTCTATACCCCTCCCGTCGTTATCCGCAGCATTTATCAGGCGCTCGAAAACATGAATTTCAAAACCGGCAACATCTTGGAGCCGAGCTGCGGTGTTGGCAACTTCATCGGCATGGTGCCGGAGAGTATGGCGGACAGCAAGCTCTATGGTGTGGAGCTGGACGGCATATCGGGCAGAATCGCGCAGCAGCTCTATCAGCAGTCCTCTATCGCCGTGCAGGGCTTTGAACAAACCGATTTACCTGACAGCTTTTTTGACGCTGCCATAGGCAATGTCCCCTTCGGGCAGTTCAAGGTAGCGGATAAGCGGTACGACCGGCACAACTTTCTCATCCACGACTATTTCTTTGCGCGGACGCTGGATAAGGTTCGACCGGGCGGTATAATTGCCTTTATTACCTCGAAGGGTACGCTCGACAAAGAAAACCCCGCCGTGCGGAAGTATATCGCCCAGCGCGCTGATCTACTCGGCGCTATCCGTCTGCCGAACAACACCTTCAAGAGCGCGGCGGGAACGGAAGTCACCTCCGACATCATCTTTCTCCAAAAGCGAGATAGGCTCATCGACATTGAGCCGGATTGGGTGCATCTCGGCAAGGATGGGATTCCCCCGCTGGGGGAAATGTCGTCGCAAGACGACAAAAGGGGTGCCGCCCCTGCTAAGGGGAACGGCGTGACGATGAATCAGTATTTCATCGACAACCCGGATATGGTCATGGGCGAAATGCAGATGGTTTCGGGGCAGTTCGGCCCCGAATCCGCCTGTGTTCCCTACGAAGGGCAAGACCTCGGCGCTATGCTCTCGGACGCCATTCAGAATATTCATGCGGAAATTGCCGAATACGAATTGGACGAGCTGACGGACGAGGAAGATGACCTTTCCATTCCCGCCGACCCGACCGTTCGCAATTTCAGCTACACGCTGGCTGACGGCAAGCTGTACTACCGGGAAAACTCCCGCATGAACCCCGTCGAGGCTTCCGTTACCGCCGAAAACCGCATTAAGGGCATGGTTGCCATCCGCGATTGTGTCCGCACGCTCATCGAGTACCAAACCGACGATTACCCCGACAGCGACATCAAGGAACAACAGGACAAGCTCAACCGCCTGTATGACGATTTTTCAAAGAAGTACGGGCGAATCAACGACCGCGCCAACAATTCAGCCTTCTCCAATGACAGCTCCTACCCTCTGCTTGCCTCCTTGGAGGTGCTGGACGACGAGCGAAACTTTGTCCGTAAAGCGGATATGTTCTCAAAGCGCACCATCAAGCAGAAGGTTGTTATCACCTCTGTTGACACGGCTTCGGAGGCGCTGTCTGTATCACTTGCTGAAAAAGCAAGGGTCGATATGGCGTATATGGAGCAGCTTACCGGCAAATCCGAACAGGAAATCTTTGCGGATTTGCAGGGCGTCATCTTCCTAAACCCCATGCACACCTCCGACGACGACCGACGGGCAAAGTATCTGACGGCGGACGAGTATCTCTCCGGCAATGTCCGTGAAAAGCTGGATTGGGCAAGGCGCAGCGCAGAGCTGTACCCGCAGGACTATACCGCCAATGTACAAGCCTTGGAAGCGGTGCAGCCGGTGAATCTGACCGCAAGTGAAATCTCGGTGCGTCTCGGCGCGACATGGCTGCCGACCGAGGATGTGGAAGCGTTCATGTTCGAGCTGTTTTCCACGCCGAGGTACAGCCGATGGAATATCAAAGTCCACTTTTCGGCGTACACCGGCGAATGGAACATCGAGGGCAAGAGCTACGACC
>ENA-UOOM01002229-UOOM01002229.1-fermentation-metagenome-genome-assembly--contig:-NODE-2229-length-16448-cov-5.104374_pt1 | contig 16448 bp, 16 predicted proteins | sample MGYA00245781_ERZ724031 | MGnify/ENA primary metagenome ERZ724031 (study PRJEB28704, sample SAMN03018317) | fermentation metagenome | biome: anthropogenic terrestrial biome; feature: soil; material... | reverse complement strand
GATCAGTCAACTTAAATTCTTCGACTATGCGGCCAGGCCCTGCTTGACAAGTCAACAGTCAGTTCCGATGCAATTGAACCGATTGTAATTCCTAACACATAGTCGAAGAATGTAAGTTGACTGATCTGTTCTTTTCCAAGCAATCTTGCAAATATTAGAAGTGTGAAAAATCCAATGATACCTCTGACGATAACTACTATGCCTTCTCCCAATCCTATACCTCCGCTCTTCAACGTTACCCCTATTATCTGGTATAAATCAGTTTTTATGCAACAGGGTATTTGTGTTATGTGCTTTCAACTGTTTTAAAGTGGAATTTTGCTATTATGGTGTATAATCATTAAATTTCGATTGCCAGAGGAACGAAATTAAGAAAAGTTATTATTATTGCCAATATATTATCCATATTCTTATTCTTTTTTAAAGAATTTCCTAGTAACAGGAAATCTTATCTGAAAACTTGATGCAAATCATGCCCCAACAAATACTTTCTTTGCAAGAACATAGCAAGTTTTAGTTCTAAACAATTGACAACAGCAATATTTTTTTCATATAATTGGACCATAAGGTTTAGACCTCATGGTCCAAAAAGAATGTTCTGGTTTATAAAAGCAGCTTTATAACCGGGAGGTATCAGTATGATAAAAGTTGAAGGATTGTATCACTCATATTCTAATGATGAGAAGTTTGCCGTAAAGAATGTAAGCTTCGACGTGGATAAAGGAGAGGTTTTTGGATTTCTTGGGCCCTCTGGCGCCGGAAAATCAACAACCCAGGGCGTATTAACAGGGCTTTTAAAGCTGCAAAAAGGCAAAGTAACCGTAGCCGGTTATGATGTAAAACACTTAAAGAACGATATGTTTAACCGGATGGGCGTATCCTTTGAACAATCAAATGTATATAGTAAGCTGACCGCAAAAGAAAATCTTACCTTCTACAGTAAATTATTCGATGTACCGACTCGTGATCCGATGGAACTCATAACCCTTGTGGGGCTTAAAGGCAAGGAAAATATTCGTGCGGGCGATTTCTCGAAAGGAATGAAGCACAGGCTGACTTTTGCGAGATCTATGATCAACAATCCTGAACTTTGGTTTCTGGACGAACCTACGACAGGCCTGGACCCTGCAATCGCCGCAACGATAAAAGACATTATAAAAGAGAGGAACGAGCAGGGTGTTACGGTATTCCTGACGACACATAACATGTTTATTGCGGATGAACTCTGCGACCGCGTTGCATTCATTGTGGACGGGGAGATCAAACTGATTGATTCTCCAAAGAACCTGAAGCTTCAGTATGGTGAAAAGATGGTCGATGTGGAATATAAAAAAGGCGGAAAGACGGAAAAGGATACGTTTTCCACACTATTACCGGAAGACAAAGCACGCTTAAAGCAGATTTTAGACGACAGTGAGATAGTGACAATGCACACGAAGGAGGCAAGCCTCGAAGAAATCTTTATAAAAGTAACGGGAAGGGGGTTAACTTGAAATGAAACTTTTAAACAGCTTCAAAAAAGAGCTGATATTGGCTACACGGAGTTTTTACTTTTATATAGAGATCATGTTTGCTTTGGTACTGCTGGCTGTATTACTTTTTGTAATCCCGGAGCATTACAAAATAATTGAAACGAGATACGTCTATCTTGACCTGCCGCAACAGACCGCAGCTTTTGTTAAGGAGAGTTTGCTGAAAGAAGATACGGACGGAAAGATGGAAGCAGTTACGCTGCAAGCAGGCGGAAAGAAATATGCTGCCGAATTGGTGCGAAAAGAAGCTGAAGAAATTTATTTATTGGAAAGCGGAGACATTGTGCGTATGCTCGCGGATACACAGGCAAAAGTAGGTGCTGTCGTTTCGTTGGATGAAAAGAACGGACTGCATTATAAATATTTTTTGCAGGGATATGAATCAATACGGTTGAAAAACCTGATCTCTGTGCTGCACAATATCGATGAAAATGAGCTGGAGCAAAGCTTCAACAACCAAAAGGTACATCAGGTGAAACCGGAGCTCTCTCCCTTGAATGACAGAGAAAACGCGATACCACCGCTGCTTGCGTTCAACAGCTGCCTGATGGGTATGTTTATCATGGCGGCATATGTTTTTCTCGATAAAAAGGAAGGCGTAATAAAGGCGTATGCTGTTACAGCCTCTTCGGTATCGCAGTATCTTTTGAGCAAGGTTTTCGTGATAATGCTGACGGCTGCGGTTTCGGGCCTGATTATACTGGTGCCTGTGATGGGCGTAAGGATAAACTATGCACTTGTTTTGTTGTTGCTTTTGACCAGCGGCTTCTTTTCCTCGGTGCTTGGCCTTCTGATCGCCAGCTTTTATAAGGACATCACAAAAGCTTTCGGTACTATCTTCTTTATACTGATATTGATGGTTGTACCTGCCATATCCTATTTTCTACCGGGATGGAATCCGGTGTGGGTGAAATTTATACCATCGGAACCGATTATACAAGGATTTAAAGAAATTATTTCTATAAACAGCAGCATGGCATATACACTTTTTACCAGCGCAGGATTCCTTATTGCCGGAGTATTGCTGTTTTTTGTAACGGAGTTCCGTTTCAAGAAAACACTGAGCCTTTAGGAAGGGAAGCGAAATGTTAAAAAAGATATGGATGGTCTTTAAAAGAGATATTAAGGTCAATACTCGGGAAGCAATACCGTTATTTATTATCATCCTCCCAATGCTGCTTGCTATAGGCATCAATTTGATTACACCGGGCATAAACGATACGACCGTCAATGTTGCTATGATTAGAAACGACGACAAAGAGCAGGCGGCATACTTTAATAATTTTGCCCATGTAGAGTTCTTTGACAACCGGCAGGCAATAGAAGACAGGGTTATGGAAAGGGACAGCATGCTGGGCATTGTAAAAGAAGGCGAAGAATATATTATATTGGCACAGGGCAACGAAACCGAGACAGTTTTGGAGTATACCAAACTGATAAAAGCATTGTTTGAAAAGGGAGCAAGGCTTGAGGATGTACGTACTGACATAGTGGAGCTCGGGCGAGAAATACCGCCGTTGAAAAAACTTATGGTAAATGCGTTGCTTCTTTTGAATGCAGTTCTTGCAGGCATGATTATCGCGCTCAACATACTGGAAGAAAAAACGGACAACACATTAAGCGCAGTCAATGTAACGCCCGTTTCACGTACAGCCTTTATATTGGGTAAAAGCCTGACTGGAATAGTGTTTGTGCTGGTATTGGCAACTGCTTGCATATTCATCACAGGATTTAATGAAGTCGATATCGTTAAGATACTGCTTGTGGTAGTAGCTACAGCAGTTTTGAGTATGATGATCGGGTTTATACAGGGTGTCAACAGCAGCGATGTAATGGAAGCTGCCGGAAGTGTTAAACTTATGTTTTTACCGCTGGCGGGGTCAATCGCCGGTTACGAACTGGTCAGGGGCGGATGGCAGGTGCTTTTTTACTGGTCTCCTTTTTACTGGGCATACAAGGCAAACGACATGATATTATCACAAAGCGGAAACTGGATAGAAATTCTGATGTGCTTGCTTATTATACTCGTGATATGCTTCATCATATACGTACTGCTTGCACCAAGGATAAGAAAGGGCCTGCAATAATCTATCTTTATGAATAAATATAACTAAACTTAGGAAGTGATAATATGGATTGGTAGGAAAATTTGGGACAGCTGGAATAAATAATAGGAGACACTGTCATGCTTGAAATAATTTTGCTTTTATGAGTCGTTTGCGGAGTAGCGGTCCGATTACGGCAGCTATGGCTATCTTAGTTAGATCTCCAGGGATAAAGGGAATTACACCTGCAGTTAGAGCAGCACCGGCAGTAAGATCGGCTTGGCAAGCTAAGCATACAGTACCAAAGATATAGAGGATGATAGTGCCGATAAGCATACCGGCGACACATAAATACCATTTATCGAAATAACGGTCTATGAAATGACCTGAAATTAGAGCCATGAAAACATATCCTATTATATACCCGCCTGTTGGTCCAAACAGCTTGACAGGACCGCTGCTGAAGCCAGAGAACACTGGTATTCCGTTAAATCCAATTACAATGTAAAGGATAATACTCAAGATAGCTTTTTTCATACCCAGGGCGTATAGAGCAATAAAGACAGCCAGTGTAGTGAAGGATATGGGAACCAAACCAATAGGGATGGACAAGGGTCCAAGTATACAGATAACTGCAGTTAGCACTCCTACAGTTGCCATTTGATAGACTTTGGACTTGTTTTTCATCATGATTCTCCATTCCATGCTTATATACCAGGTAAGCGGCTAATCTACAAATTTAAGCAGCTGGTGCAAGCATAAGTATATAATCATAAAAACGCATTGTCAACTAAAAAACATAATGAGTTAACAATAACAGGAGAATCACATAATAAAGATGGTATTAATAATCGCAAGTGTATGGTATATTAATCGTATGTAAAACATAAACGGGTAGATTTGTCCTGCATGTATTCGGGAGATAATGATGATTAAGTATTTTGTTGTTAGAATGATACATGATGATATAAAAAGCAGTAAAGCAGATATACCTTTACCAGAGGGTTATTATTTTGCCAATTATAAACCTGGTGATCAACGGCAATGGGCAGATATTGAGACAGCTGCCGGAGAATTCAGTACCAGGGAAAAGGCTTTGGAAAGATTCAATAATGAGTTTGGAGGCTGTGAGTTACAACTGCAATCCCGATGTTTTTTCTTATATAGTCCCAATGGAGATGCTGTTGGAACCTCAATGGGTTGGTATGATAATGATTTTAATGGTGAGAAAATCGGAAGGCTTCATTGGATTGCATTAAAGCCCGAGTATCAGGGGAGGCACTTAGGCAAACCCTTGGTGGCAAAGGCTGTAAAACGTATGCAGGAATCTCATGACAAAGCTTATCTCACTTCCCAAACCACCGGCTGGAAAGCCATTAACATGTATTTGGATTTCGGTTTCATGCCCTTGTATTTCAGTGAGGATTGCAGGATAGCCTGGAAACTCCTAGCTGAGAAATTAAAGCATCCAAGGCTGAAATAAAGCAAGGAGCTCTTTATTTTTTGGCAGCTCTAAAAGGGGTAATATATATAAACAATAAAATGAGATCGTTTCACCTTTGCTGCAGGGGTTTTAGCAGCTTGCTTGAGATCTTACCAGCTATCATTGTAAAAATGGGCAGTGAGTAGGCGATAAATTTAGTTGCTTCACCATAAGCAATTAAAAGATTGAAAATTGCATGGAATGTGATGGCAGCACATCACCGAAAATCTGAGGTGTTTGATTAAATAAGAGTAAATAAAGCGCCCAATGCAGTGTACCCAATGTAAAGGTGCCGTAGAAGCAGGCAAGCAGAAACCAAGCTTGTTTGCGGCTCTTGTAAAATAAGAGACCTGCACCTAAACCTGCCAGCAGAGTGACTGCGAACTGTGAGATATTGTCAATCAGCTCGACCTTTACTGTCCTCCTGCTTCTTTTGCCCCTCTAAATTCAGGTTGCTGCCGTGTCGTTCCATCAGCAGTTTAAGCCCACTTTCATCGCCGTTGAGATAGCTGCGGCAGAGGGTTTCATTGTTCATAAACAACATTCCCTCTTTTCAGTTTTTTCAAGTGTATGCGTGAACTTAAGAGCTCCATGTCAATAATTGTTTAATATTTATAGTATATGTATATTATGTACTTATTTTCAGACTATTTCAAGCAAAAAAGCACTTTTAAGTTTTTACTCAGGCTCTTTTGTACACTATTTTTCCATCTATGATCGTAATATAGGTATGGTAGTCAAGATCCTTAATTGGATTGCCGTCAAAGATCACAATATCAGCATCTTTTCCAGGCTCAATGCTTCCAACCCGATTGGATATACCGGTGATTTCTGCAGCATTTATGGTTATTGCTTTTAAAGCATCCATTTCACTCAAGCCTGCTTTATGAGCTAAACCGGCACATAATGACAGGTAATTAAGAGGAGTAACAGGAGAATCCGTAGTGATTGCAATTTTAACTCCAGCTTCAACTAGGAATTTTGGTGTTTCCCAGACCTTGTTTTGTAATTCGAATTTTGATCTATGACCAAAAGTAGGTCCTATTATAGCGGCTTTCCCTTCCTTAGCCAGGTCGTCTGCAATAAGGTGTCCTTCGGTGCAATGATCGAGGGTAATGTCAATATCAAATTCTTTTGCTATTCTTATAGCGGTAAATATATCATCAGCCCTATGTGCATGTGCATTAATGGGTATTTCCTTTTTTAATACAGGAATCATAGCTTCTAGCTTAATATCATAATCATGTACTTGACCCTCTTCCATGGCTTTATCTTTCTTAGCCATGTATACCTTGGTTTTATATAAAATTTCTCTTAGTAAAGCTGCTGTTCCCATTCTTGTAATTGGGGTTTTATTTTGGGAATTATACACTCTCTTTGGATTTTCTCCAAATGCAACCTTCATAGCTGCTGGATCCTTAACAATCATATCATCTACTCTATGTCCATAGGTTTTTATAGCTGTGGCTGTACCACCCACAACATTTGCACTTCCTGGTCCGGTAACAGCAATAGTCACACCACCTTGATAGGCCTCCTGCAAGGTAATATCCATAGGATTCAGACCGTCAATTGCTCTCATTTGCGGAGTAACGGGGTCTACTGCTTCATTATAATCTGCACCTTCAAAGCCAATTGAGCTTTCAGCCAGCCCAAGATGACAATGGGCTTCAACGAATCCTGGAGTTACCATTCTGCCGCCAGCATCTATAAGCTCACCGTCAGAAGGTTCATTAATGTTATTCCCCACTTCAATAATTTTTCCATTATTGATTAAAATAGAGCCGCCATCAATTACTTCACCAGCCATGGTATAGATTTTACCGTTTTTGATCAGTATCATTTAACCACCCCTATATTGAAATGTATTTTATAAACAGTGTAGCAGAAAATGTATAGCTTGTCGAAGAATGTTTAATTTTACAACTGCTATATCAGAACAAAAACTTAAGATACAGCTAAGATACAGCAATTAAGATAGAAAGGAAGGAATTCAGATCTACTGCTAATTTTTGGGTGATGAAATATCATTTATATTATATGAAAATTTTATAAAAGTTTTAAAATTATTTGAAGAATATTATAAAAATTGGGTTGACATTGTTAACATTCGTTTATATAATATAATTAATAACATCAGTGGAGAAATTAATTAAAAGAAAGGGGAAAATGTAATGAAAAAAAAGACTCTATTATCTTTAGTGTTGTTAATCGCTGTGATATCTTTAGTGATTACCGGTTGTGGATCCAATGCTAACAACGGAGGAAAAACCAACGAAAAAGCAAACATCAAGTTTCTTGATGTAATGCCATCCGAGGAACGTACTGCTTTACTAAAAGGCATATTGAACGAGTTCGAAGATGCAAACTCCTCAATCAAAGTTGAATATGCTTCCGTACCTTGGGATGAGGCTTATAAGAAGATTGTAGTCATGGGCTCATCCGATACACTGCCAGATGTTTTTACCGGCGATGTTGGCATTATGTTAGTCATGGCACAACCAGGGTATGCCGAAAAGCTTACGGATAAATGGAACAACTGGCCGTACGAGGATGATTTGACAGCCGCTGCTACAGCAGCCAGCAATATGTACACATATAACGATGATATTTATTTAATTCCTGATGGCTTTTTACTTCAAGGCATTTTCGTGAGAACTGACTGGTTGGAAGAACTGAGTATAGATGTTGATTCCCTTCAGGATTGGACATGGGATGAATATCATGATGTTATTAAAAAAATGACGGATAAAGAAAAGGGCAGATATGGACTATCTTTCCGTGGCGGTGCAAATGGATTTTTAAGATGCTATGAGTATCTCGGATCAAACCTTGAGGTTACAAATGCGTTCCCAGATGGTACTAACAAATCGATATTTGAGCACCCTGATGCTCTTAGGCTTTTTGAGGAGTTCTATGGGCTTTATAAAGACGGTTATGCACCCACAGAGTCCATTAACTGGGGATTTAAAGAAATGGTTAGTGCCTTTGTAAGCGATCAGTGTGGGACATTGAACCAAACTCCTGAAGTTACAATTACATGTCAGAATAATATGGAAGACGGAACCTGGACAGTTCTTCCGCAACCAAAGAAAGAAGGAGCTGCCAAAAATCATATGACATGGGGCTATTCCGGTGGATACATGATGTCATCGAATACGCCAAACAAAGAGGCAGCATGGTCACTTATCGAATTTATAAGTTCACCTGAAATTAATCTCGAATACAGCAAGAGCTTCGGTTGCCTGCCTATTTACAAATCGTCGCTTAACGACAGCTTTTTCCAGACAGGTGCTCTTAAAGGTTACGCGGATCAGCTTCTTGACCCAAATATAGTGTATTTCTCGCAGCCGACGGAGTTGACTCAATGGGGGTATTTCCTGTCCGAGTATGCAATGCAGGAGACCCAGAAATACTTGACAGGCAAGCAGACTTCCGAAGAGACCTTAAATAATCTTGCACAGTGGATGAGAGAAAATTACGATAAAGATATTGCAGGAAATTAATAATGTGAATTAAGGTATCTGAAAGATTATAACTGATGCTATAAAAATGTTGCCACGGCTTGATTGTCGTGGCAACATAAACCATTATAAAAATGGTTGTACTCGTCAATTATTAATGAGCTAGCTATTGAAGGTTGGGAAAGTAAAAATGAAAAATATAGAAATTAAGAGGAAGAACCGATCCAATTTAACTCCATATTTGCTTCTAGCACCTGCTATGATTCTGGTTTTGAGTGTAATGGGCTATCCTATGATTGACAGCATAAGAATATCATTTTTAGATTACAGCTTACTGGCTCCCAACGATATTGAGTTTATTGGGTTTGGCAATTATGTAAAATTATTTAATGACTCGGATTTGTTTAATGTTTTTCTAAACTCAATTAAGTGGGTTGTCAGTGTTGTATCCATACAATTTCTTATAGGGTTTTTACTTGCATTGCTGCTCACCCGCCATTTTAGAGGAAAAAAGTTTTACCAGTCTGTTGTTTTTCTGCCATGGGCAGTGCCTGTGTTTTTAGCCGGATTAATGTTCAAATGGATTTTTAGTGAAAGTAACGGGATACTCAATTATTTCTTAACAAGCTTAGGAATGATAGATGAGGCTGTCTCATGGCTTGGGAATTCGAAACTTTCTATGAGCGGACCGATTACAGCAATGATTTGGTATGGTATTCCCTTTTTTGGCATTATGATTTTAGCTGCTTTGCAGTCCATACCGCAGGATGTATATGATGCTGCCAAAATAGATGGTTCTAATGCGGTACAACAGCTTTTTTATGTGACGTTGCCATATATAAAACCCACTATTATTACCACACTGTTGCTGAGAGTAATCTGGGTTTTCAATTCTCCGGATATTATTCATACCATGACTGGAGGCGGGCCTGCCAATTCATCTAATATTTTGACTTTGTACGTGTTTAATCAGGCATTCTACAGTCTGGACTTTGGTTATGGATCAGCTGTCGGTATTTTGATAATGGTGCTGCTAGTTATTTACGTATTGCTCTTTTTAAAATTGACCAAGTATGAAAGTGCAGGGGACTTTTAATGGTTATATTCAAAAGAAACTTTTTCATAGTAGTATCATATATCTTATTATTGCTATTGCTTATCAATGTTTTATTCCCATTTTATTGGATGTTTGCTACATCATTAAAAACGAGGCAGGCAATCCACACAAGGGTACCTGAATTGTTGCCCATGAAACCGACAATCGATAATTATGTCAAAGTCTTTGCACAGTCCAACTTTGGAATGTACATCAACAACAGTCTCATAGTGACTGTGACCAGCTCGTTGATTGTATTGATAGTGTCGGTTCTTGGGGGGTATGCCCTCGCTAGGTATAATTTCAAAGGTAAAAAAGCGGTGATGATTATATTTCTTGCTTCGCAGATGATACCGCTTATTGTTGCTATAATACCAATGTTTGTCCTTTATTCAAAAATAGGATTAATAAACAGGCTGGGTTCGCTGATCGTAAGCTATACAGCATCAAACATCCCGTTTTGCCTTATTACTATGTCATCTTTTTTCAAGCACATTCCGGTATCTTTAGAGGAGGCCGCGACTATAGATGGCTGCAGTAGATTTCAAGCTGTTGTTAGAATTGTGCTTCCTGTTATGCTTCCTGGAATTGTGGCAGTATTTGTGTTCGCATTTACAGGTTGCTGGAACGAGCTATTTTATGCAACCATGATGATATCAACCGATTCGAGACGCACTATACCTGCTGGGTTAATGAATTTTGTGCAGAAATATGATATCGATTGGGGACAGATGTGCGCAGCCGGCATAATAACGTTGCTGCCTGTTACGATCATGTTTTTCTTCGTGCAAAAATATATCGTTACCGGACTTACTCAAGGAGCGGTAAAAGGGTAGTCCATTTTTGAACAATTTTTATAGTAAGAATAAATTTTCGAAGTGAGGAAGAAAACGAATGGCAGCATTTGAAGTACTAGTGAAAGAATATCGAAACGGCATGGAGGAATGTGTGCATTCTGGACTAATATCCATTGTGTCGCCTGATGGTCTGAAATATTTTGCAGGGGATCCGGAGCATTTAATGTTTTATAGATCTGCCTCAAAACCCGTTCAGGCTATGCCCATCGTACGGTCGGGCGTTGATAAAAAATACGGCCTGACCGACGAAGAAGTAGCTATAATGGCGGGCTCTCAGCGTGGAGAGTTTGCTCACATAGATGTTATAAATTCAATTATGAAAAAAGCTGGAATTAGGGAAGAAATACTAATAATGCTTCCAACATACCCGTTAGATCAGCCTACAAAGGAAGAGATGCTGAGGAAAAACATGCCACCGCGCAAAATATACCACAATTGCATCGGAAAGCATATAGCATGTATTTTGATGCAAAGAGAACTCAGAGGCAGAGAAGAGGATTACTGGAAGCTTGAGAGTCCAGTGCAGCAGCTTATTATAGATTATCTTTCGAAGATTTCAGATTATCCCCGGGAAAAAATAAAAACGGCTACCGATGGTTGCGGAGTTACTGTTTTTGCCGTTCCCGCACAGTATGTAGCCAATACCTTCCTGCATCTGGCCTGTCCTGAATTAATTGAAGATGATTATATAAGACCGGCTGCCGAGCGCATTTCGTCATTAATGAACCTGTATCCACGGATGATATCGGGAACCAATGCGATTTGCACTCTGCTAAACGATGACGCGAATATCGTTGCCAAAGGGGGAGCGCTGGGCGTTTACTGCTTTGGAATGCGTAAAGAACAATTAGGAATTGCATTCAAAGTAATGGACGGCTCCTATGATGAACTTCCGCTTATTACCACTACGATATTAAAGCAAATACGGTATGACAAGCCTAAAACAATCGAGAAGCTCATGAGCCGTTTTCCAGCCATAATTAAAAATGATAACAATAGGAATGTAGGAGAATATGAAGCTGAATTCAAGATAAAAGAAGTGTAGATTTACTTAAGAAAAATTGGATGTGAGAGATTAGAAGTATGGAGAACATATTAGTTGAAGTATGTTGCGGTTCCCTGGAAGATGCCATATCGGCGGAAAAATCCGGTGCTGACCGTATCGAGCTTAATTCATGTCTTTTTCAGGGTGGGCTTACACCCTCATTAGGAACTCTTATTGAAGCAAAAAAACGGCTAAGCATACCAATAATGGCTATGGTAAGGCCAAGAGGGGCAGGTTTTTGCTATTCGGAATATGACATTTGTGTAATGTTGCGTGATGCAGAATTGTTCATCAGAAATGGTGCAGACGGTATAGTGTTTGGATTTCTTAATTACGATGGAACAGTAGATATTAAAAATGTCGAACTAATGGTTAAAATTGCAAACGGAAAAGAGACAGTCTTCCACAGGGCTTTTGATGTAGTGCCTGATCCTTTAAAAGCAGTGGATCAGCTTGCGGAAGCAGGCATAACCAGGATACTTACAAGCGGCCAGGAGGCTTCTGTGCATGAGGGAATACCGTTGATTAGGGAACTGGTTAAATACGCGGGCAACAAGATACAAATAATGCCGGGAGGCAGCATTGTACTAAGTAATGTTGCTAAAATAGTAAAGGAGACAGCTGCAAGCCAGATACATACTGCTGCATTTTCAATTAGATATGACCATTCTACGGAGGGAAATCCAAAGATATTCTATGGAGGTGCCTTATATCCACCAGAGGACAGATATGAAACAGGAAATTCAGAAATGATAGCACAAATAGTCAGTAAAGCGAAAATGTGTAGTGAGGAGATATAAATATGAAGAAAGTTGATATTGTCAATGCAAATCCATTTTTCCTAGAGGAGGTTAATTACAGTACGGTGCCGGTTTTGGATTCTGATGAATATTTACAGCGAATCGACCTTTTATTAGAGCGGCTAAGAAGTCGTAGGCTTACCCACGCTATAATCTATGGAGATAGGGAGCATTTTGCAAACATTGAGTATTTTACAGGGTACGATCCACGTTTTGAAGAAGCTCTTCTTATTATAGACAAAGAAGGAAAGATTACGATTATTGTAGGCAATGAAGGCTGGAGCTATAGCTTTAAGATACCATATGAGATAAACAGGATTTTGTACCAAAATTTTAGCTTACAGGGACAGCCAAGAGAAAAACTAAAGCCTCTGTCCAAAGTTTTGTCGGAAGTTGGGCTGTCATCTTCCACAAAAATAGGTATTATCGGATATAAATATTTTGAATCAAACCATACAGGCGATCCTGACTATATGTTTGACATTCCTGCTTATATCCTCAATAGTGTCTATGAGATTGCATCTAAAGAAAATGTTATAAACATAACGAAAGAATTGACGGGACTTCCAGATGGTATTCGGATGGTCTTGCGCAGTGCAAAAGAGGTTGCTGCTGCTGAGTATGCAGCGGGCAAAACTGCCAACGCCGAATTAAGAATGCTGAAAAACTTAAAACCCGGCATTTCAGAATTGGAATTAACTGAAACAGCTCGCGTTGATTTTTCACCTATATCTGTATTTCCAATGATCAATTTTGGAAGCGAGCATGTATCTCTGGCTTTGAGAAGCCCTAATTACAGAATTCTGAAGCTTGGCGAGCCATACAGCATTTGTTATGCAATACGCGGGGCGCTGACTTCCAGAGCAGGCATTGCAGCTTATGACCGAGGTTCATACCCAGAAGGACACGAGGGAATGCTTGAGAATTTCTATATGCCGTATTGGGAAGCGATAGCAGTGTGGTATGAAGGTTTATACGTGGGTGCCGTCGCTGGAGATATATACCGCAAGGTTACAGAACTTATCGGAGGACCGGAATTTGGCCTGTATCTTAACACTGGTCATAATATCGGTCAGGATGAATGGACAAATTCACCATTTTACAAGGGCTCGGAATTAAGAATAAGTGACGGCAGCCATCTACAATGCGATATTATAGCCAGCAGTTCCAACCCTTTCATGTCCGCAATATGTGAAGATGGTATTATTATAGCGGGAAACGAACTTCGTAGAGAAGTAAAAGCTGAATACCCAGAAGTATGGGCTAGAATTAAAAAACGTCAAAAGTTAATGCGCAGTATATTGGGCATCGATATTTCTGACGATGTTTTGCCACTGAGTAATATAAATGCCGTATACTGGCCATTTATGCTTGATACCGGAAAAGTGCTGGTATTCAGATAAGTTAATGAAATAAACAGTTCACAACTATGCATTTTTAAATCAGTCAGGGTGTAATCCCTGATTGATTTAATTTGAAGGGGGTTTTTAGTTTGAAAATACATCCATTTCTACTCAATAGATGTCTATGAAGCAGCAGTTTCTCTGGTAGTTTAATAAATCACCTGTAAATGGATTTTGGTAGAAGTATTCAAAGTTCCATTAAGGCTGATTATTTTAATTTAGTAGTAGAATCAGGCATGAAGTATAAGTTATAATATAGGTTATATACGATAAAATTAATGGTGGTTAAGTTATGAAAAATCTAAGAATAAAACATGATCAAGAATTAATGAGGAGAGAGAACGCCAAGCTGGTTTTTTCCATTATTAAAAAGAGCGGCTCGATTTCTCGCGCTCAAATTTCGAGGACAGTCAAAATGAGTCCAACTTCTGTCGGGCGTATTGTTGATGGATTAATGGAGGCCAACCTTGTGAAAGAAGTTGGATCAGTAGGATATGGTGTCGGGCGAAAAGCCAACCTGCTACAGGTAGATTCAAAATCGCTGTTAAGCATAGGAGTTGAGATCGATAAGGGATATATTGGAGTGGCGGTGACAAACTTTAATGGAGAAATTATTGACATAATCGAAAATTCTGATAACATTTTGCCTTTCACGCCTGAGAATGTCTCGTGCAAAATAGGCGAAATGGCAAATCAGCTTATTGCCAAAATTAAACCGGAAGACAGTAAAATAGTAGGCGTCGGTGTAGCAGTACCCGGGCTTATTGATACAGACAACGGAAAAGTCATATTTTCCGCGCAACTCAAATGGGAAAACAAGAACTTGGCGGATATGATCAAAAAAGAGATAGGTGGATTACCTGTGAAGATAGATAATGAAATGAAATCCAAAGCAATTGCTGAATCTCTTTATGGCGCTGCTCAAACATCCAATAAGGTTGTTTTGATGAGTATTTGTTCAGGAGTTGGCTCAGCCCTTATAATAAATGGGGAGGTCTACCGTGGAAGTTCAAATACTGCAGGAGAAATAGGTCATATTACTGTTGATCCAAACGGCTTGCTTTGCGAATGTGGCCGTTTAGGTTGTCTTCAGACATATATTGCTGATTGGGCGCTCTTGGATCAGGCACGTAAATATAGTAATGTATGTTCTGTAAACGATATTTTCAAAGCTTGTGAAAAAGGTGAGCAATGGGCTTGTAAAATTATAACTAGAGCCGTTGACTATATCGGAATTGCGATTGGCTCACTCGTATGTTTATATAACCCTGATAAAATTATACTTTGCGGGAGAGTTCTTGAATATAATCCGGAATGGATTCCCCTTATACAGCAAAGATATTACAGCTTTGTGTGGGGGCAACTCAATGATACATTTACTCTTGAGTTTACAAAAATGTGGGGTTCAGCAGCAATTATAGGAGCTGGAACGATGGCTTTCCTAGCAGCATTGGATGATTATATTATATAAAGGTATGATGCTTTTTTAGGTCCTTTTTTGCTTGTTTTTTTAATAACAAATCTTTTCATATATATGCTATAATAAATACTTATAATATAAAATTCATGTATGGGTATTTATTTTTTTGTACAGAAGATAGAAAGGATTTAATTGAGATGCCAATTACAGACTTACTTACACGCAATGCAAAATTATATGGTGACGATATCAGTCTTGTGGAGCTGAATCCTGAAATCCAGGAGCGAAGTCCTGTAACCTGGAAGGAATATGAGCTGATTCAGCCAACCACCTCGACTATTTACCGCCGTGAAATCAGCTGGCGTGTGTTTGATGAGAAGGCTAATCGTTTTGCCAATTTTCTGCTCTCCCGGGGAATTGAAAAGGGGCACAAGGTAGCTATTCTTTTGATGAACTGCCTGGAATGGCTCCCGATCTATTTTGGCATTTTAAAAACAGGTGCTCTGGTAGTACCTATGAACTTTCGCTATACTTCGGAAGAAATAAAATATTGTATAAATCTGGCTGAGGTAGACGCTCTTGTCTTTGGGCCGGAATTTATCAGTCGTGTGGAAGAAATTTGCGGGCAGCTGCCAAAGCTGGGCATGCTTCTATATGTTGGCGAGACTTGTCCTGCTTATGCTGAAAGTTATGATCGCTTTACATCCAACTGTTCCAGTAATGCACCGTCCATCGCAATTTCAGACGAAGATGATGCAGCTATATACTTTTCATCCGGTACTACGGGCTTCCCAAAAGCAATATTGCATAAACACAGAAGTCTTACCCATTCATGTGATGTGGAATTGGATCATCATGGGCAGACCCGCGATGACATTTTCCTTTGTATCCCGCCGCTGTATCACACAGGAGCAAAAATGCATTGGTTTGGCAGTCTGCTGTCTGGCAGCAAGGCGGTAATCTTAAGAGGGGTCTCTCCAAAGTGGATAATGGATGCAGTTTCAGATGAAAAATGTACCATTGTCTGGCTGCTGGTACCCTGGGCACAGGATATTTTAGATGCACTTGATCGGGGTGAACTGGATTTATCCGATTATAATACCTCGCAGTGGAGGCTTATGCATATAGGTGCACAGCCCGTGCCCCCAAGTCTTATTAAAAGATGGAAGGAGTATTTCCCCGAGCATCTATATGATACCAACTATGGCTTGTCTGAATCGATTGGTCCCGGCTGTGTGCATCTGGGTGTGGAAAATATACACAAGGTTGGTGCTATAGGAATACCCGGATATGGTTGGGAAAC
>ENA-UOOM01002226-UOOM01002226.1-fermentation-metagenome-genome-assembly--contig:-NODE-2226-length-16467-cov-179.835547_pt1 | contig 16467 bp, 14 predicted proteins | sample MGYA00245781_ERZ724031 | MGnify/ENA primary metagenome ERZ724031 (study PRJEB28704, sample SAMN03018317) | fermentation metagenome | biome: anthropogenic terrestrial biome; feature: soil... | reverse complement strand
ACGTTGGTGTGAGAGGTCGGTAGATAAAATAATTATCTACCTCCTACTCGATTTAATTTTTATAGGAGGGGTGTGGCTGATGGGGAATTACATATTCAAAAGGATTATTTCAAGTATCATTACACTTTGGGCAGTAATTACTATTACATTTTTACTTGCTCATGCAATCCCAGGTGGGCCGTTTTCAAAAAATGAAAAGCTTCCACCAGCAATAAGAAAGCAAATGGAGGCAAGATACAATTTGGACAAGTCAACATGGTGGCAGTACAAAGACTATATGAAACATCTTCTTAAGTTCGATTTGGGACCTTCCATGGTGTATAAAGGAAAAACAGTTCAAAGAATGATCCATAATGAGTTTCCAAAGTCTGCTCAATTAGGAATAGTTGCAGTATTAATTTCCATTTTAATTGGCATTCCCTTTGGAATTACTTCTGCATTGCGGCAGGGGAAATGGCAAGATCATACCGTAATGGTTCTTGCTACGTTAGGTATTACTGTTCCAAGTTTTGTTTTTGCAACTCTATTATATTACTTTTTTGTTGTTAAACTTGGATGGTTTCCATCGAGGGGATGGGGCTCAGCTGCTCATGTTGTGCTTCCCGCAATTGCACTTGCAGGATCACCTACTGCTTCCATCTCAAGAATAACAAGGTCAAGCCTTCTTGATGTAATAAGGCAAGATTATATTAGAACTGCAAAAGCAAAAGGCCTCCCAGATAAAGTTGTAGTTTACAAACATGCCTTAAAAAATGCTTTAATACCTGTAGTTACTTATTTAGGACCTTTGATTGCATCTATTCTTACAGGCAGCTTTGTAATTGAAAAGATATTTGTAATACCAGGTCTTGGAAGCGAATTTGTTGATAGCATTGGAAATAGAGATTATACAGTAATTCTTGGCGTTACTATATTTTTTGCTACTTTTCTTATAATATGCAATCTTATTGTTGATATTGTATATGTACTAGTTGATCCAAGAATTAAGTATGAAAAATAGAGCGGGGGGATATTATGGAAGCTAAATTAGATAAAAATTGTTTTGAGCCTTTAAAAGCAGAAAAAAACGGTGAGAATGAAATTGTAAAACCAAGTGAAACATATTGGCAGGATGCATGGAGAAGACTTAAAGAAAACAAGGTGGCAATGGTATCTTTATGTGTTTTAATATTTCTTGTGGTATTATGCATAGTTGGACCTATGGTTTCCAAATATGATTATTATACAAATGATCTTACTAAGGGATATTTAAAACCGTCAAAGGAACACTATTTTGGAACAGATAATCTTGGCAGAGATTTATATGTCAGAGTTCTTACTGGAACAAGAATATCTTTTTCTGTAGGAATTGTAGCTGCAGCAATAAACTTTATTATTGGATGTTTATATGGCGGCATAGCAGGATTTTACGGCGGGATGACAGATAATATAATGATGCGTATAGTTGATATTATATATTCTATACCAACAGAGTTATATGTAATTCTTTTAATGGTTGCATTAAAAGATAAAAGCGGCAATGGGCTTTTAAACATATATATAGCACTTGGTATATCTTATTGGACGGGTATGGCCAGAATTGTCAGAGGACAAATTCTTACATTAAAACAACAGGAGTTTATACTTGCGGCAAAATCACTTGGGGCAAAGAATTCGAGGCTAATAATTAAGCACCTTATTCCAAACTGTATGGGACCTATTATTGTTACACTTACAATGTCAATACCTTCTGCAATATTTACTGAATCCTTTTTAAGCTTCATAGGTCTTGGAGTTAATGCTCCAATAGCCTCCCTTGGAAGCCTCTGCAGCGATTCATTGCAATACTACAGGCAGTATCCATATACGCTCTTCTTCCCTGCATTAATGCTTTGTATAATGATGCTGGCATTTAATCTTTTTGGAGATGGGCTGAGGGATGCTCTTGATCCAAAAATGAGAAAGTAGGGGGGGAAAAAAAGCATGGAAAAATTATTACAGGTTGAAAATCTTCAGACTTCATTTTTTACGTATGCAGGTGAGGTTAAAGCTGTTAGGGGAGTTTCTTTTGATGTGAATAAAGCTGAAGCTGTAGGAATTGTTGGTGAGTCTGGCTGTGGAAAAAGCGTAACTATGATGTCAATACTGCGGCTTCTTGTTGATACAGGTAAGGTTAAAGAGGGAAAAGCTATATTTGAAGGTGAGGATCTCCTAAAAATAAGTGAGAAGGAAATGCTTAAGATAAGGGGTAATGAAATAAGCATGATATTTCAGGATCCAATGACATCTTTAAATCCAGTTTTTAATATTGGCAATCAGCTTTCTGAGCCGCTTATAAGGCATAAGGGAATGACAAAGGAAGATGCACTTAAAAAGTCAGAATCACTGCTTACCTTGGTAGGAATACCTCAGGCAAAAAACAGGTTAAAGCAATATCCCCATGAATTTTCAGGAGGTATGAGGCAGAGGGTTATGATTGCAATGGCACTAGCCTGTGATCCTAAACTTTTAATTGCAGATGAGCCTACCACTGCGCTTGATGTTACAATTCAAGCACAAATTCTTGATTTAATGAGGGATTTAAAAAATAAAATAAATACATCTATAATACTTATAACTCATAATCTTGGAGTTGTTGCAGATTTTTGCAGCAGAATCAATGTTATGTATGGGGGAATTATTGTAGAATCGGGAACAACAAGAGATATATTTTATAGGCCGCATCATCCATATACAATAGGGCTTCTTGGGAGTGTCCCAAATCCTAAAACACTTGTAAAAGAAAGATTAAAATCTATTGAAGGGCAGCCACCTGATTTATTAAAACCACCTACAGGATGTCCATTCACTCCGAGGTGCAAATATGCAATGAGAATATGTCAAGAAAAACAGCCTCCTTATTTTCAAATTGATGATGGACACACGGCTGCATGCTGGCTTAACCACCAGGATGCACCAAAGATTCCTGGGCTTTTTGAAGGGGGGGAAAGGTAATGGAGAAAAACATCGAATATGATGAAACAATAAATAGCAAATATTTAGTTGAAGTACAAGGATTAAAAAAATATTTTCCAGTTAGAAATGGATTTAGTAAAAAGACTGCAAAAAATGTAAAGGCAGTAGATGGGGTATCCTTTGGAATTAAAAAAGGTGAAACATTAGGGCTTGTTGGCGAATCAGGCTGTGGGAAAACAACTTGCGGAAGAACAATTTTAAAGCTATATGAGCCAACAGGAGGGAAGATAATATATGATGGAAAGGATATTACATCTTTAAGTTCTAACGAAATGTTAAAATACAGGCAAAGGATGCAAATAATCTTCCAGGATCCCTATGCATCATTAGACCCAAGAATGACAGTAGGAGATATTGTTGGGGAACCCATTGATATTCAAAAGAATATGACAAAAAAAGAAAGGAATGAACGGGTGCACTATCTTTTAAACAAAGTAGGCTTAAATAGTGAACATGCAAACAGGTATCCCCATGAATTTTCAGGCGGACAAAGGCAGAGAATAGGAATTGCAAGGGCACTAGCTGTAAATCCTGAGTTTATAGTATGCGATGAACCGATTTCAGCCCTTGATGTTTCAATTCAGGCACAGGTTGTAAATATGCTTGAAGACTTACAGGGGGATTTAGGGCTTACTTATTTATTTATAGCTCATGATCTTTCCATGGTTAAATATATTTCAAAAAGAGTGGGAGTTATGTATCTTGGGAAGTTAGTAGAATTAGCGGAAAGTAATGAACTTTATACTCATCCGCTTCATCCATATACTCAGGCACTGCTTTCTGCTATACCAGTACCTGACCCTGACGAGAATGAAAAGAAAAAGAGAATAATAATTGAAGGTGAAATTCCATCGCCAATAGATCCACCTCCAGGATGCAGATTTAAGCAGAGATGCAGGTTTGCAAAGGATATATGCGGTGAAAAAGATCCTGAATTAAAAGATTTGGGAAATGAACATTATGTTTCTTGTCATTTGTTTGATAATTAACTTAGCTCTTTAATAAAATTTGTATATATTTGTATATAATGAAGTAATTCAATTACTTCAAAAAAGGGGGGTAACTATGACATAATGAAGTAATTCAATTACTTCAAAAATGCTTCAAAAAAAAGGGGGTAACTATGATATTATGAACAAGAAGAATTTAAGCAAAGTTTTAGCTTTATTGCTTAGCGTAATGATGCTGACTGTACTGTTTGCAGGGTGTGGCAAAAGCTCATCTAAAGATGAAAACCAAAAGATAGTTTACAATCTTGGTGCACAGCCACAGACTATTGATCCAGCTAAAAACACTGCAACTGATGGTGGAAATGTTATAACTGCATGCTTTGAAGGGCTTACAAGATATGATAAAGACTCAAAAATGAAACCTGGTGTCGCTGAAAAGTGGGATATATCTGATGACAAAGTTACTTATACTTTCCATTTAAGAAAAGATGCAAAATGGTCAGATGGATCACCTGTTACAGCTGATGACTTTGTTTATGCATGGAAGAGGGTTCTTGACCCAGCAACAGAGGCTGCGTATGTCTATCAACTTTTCTGTATAAAAGGAGCAGAAGAATATTATACCGCACTTTCAAAGAAGGAAGATGCAGATTTTAATAATGTAGGGATTAAAGTAAAGGATCCGAATACCCTTGAAGTTACATTAAAGGCTCCTACACCATATTTCCTTGAACTATGTTCTTTTGCAACTTTTATGCCACTCAAGAAAGATGCAGTTGAAAAAGATCCTGAAGGCTGGACAATGGATCCATCAACCTATATAGGTAATGGGCCATTTAAGCTAACGGAGATTTCAGAAAAAGAAAAATATGAATGTGCTAAAAATGATAAATATTGGGATGCTAAGAATGTCAAACTAAATGCATTGACCTTTGTTATGATAATTGAACCATCATCAGCAATGGGTTCTTATGATAAAGGTGATGTTGATGTACTTGACGCTGTCCCACCAGAAGAGATTCAGAGATTAAAGGATGCGGGAGAATATAATATAGTCCCATACATTGGAACATACTTTGCTTGCTTCAATACCAAGAAAGCACCTTTTGATAATGAAAAGGTTAGGGAAGCATTTACACTTGCTATAGATAGGCAGCCTTTGATTGATGCAATATTAAAAGCAGGGCAAAAGCCAGCGACAGCATTTGTACCATATGGTATATATGAAGAGGGAACTACTGAGTTTAGAACAAAGGGCGGAGACTATTATAAACCAGAAGGAGATGTTGCAAAGGCTAAGCAGCTTCTTGCAGACGCAGGATATCCAAATGGACAAGGTCTCCCAGAAATAACTTATCTTTATAATACAAGTGAAAATCATAAGGCTATTGCTGAAGCATTACAGAATATGTGGTATAAGAACTTAGGGGTAAAGGTTAAGATCCAAAATATGGACTGGGCAGTATTCCAGGATGCAAGACAACAAGGCAATTATCAAATTGCAAGACATGGATGGATAGGTGACTATTCGGATCCTATGACATTCCTTGATATGTGGGTAACTGGAGGAGGCAATGATGATGCTAAGTATTCTAACCCACAATATGATAAACTTATAAAGGATGCAAGTAATGAGCCTGATGCTAAGAAGAGAATGGAAATGCTTCATCAGGCAGAAGATATATTGATGAAGGATTATCCAGTTTGCCCACTTTATTTCTATGTAAACCAAGTTGTTGAAAAGCCTTATGTAAAAGGAGTTTATAAGGTTCCAACTGGTGGCATATACTTTGATAATGCTTATATAGATGAAGATGCAAAGGCAGGAAAAACTAAATAATAAGCTATAAAAAGCAGGGAAATTAATAACTGAACCATGATAATAGGCAGAGCTACATAGTATTCTATGTATGCTCTGCCTATTATTTTTTTTAAGTGCCAGGCACATGGCATGTGGCAAGTACTATTTTTTTAGTGTACTTGCCACATGCCACATGCCTGGCAAGCAAGTAGATGTTCTTAGGATTAATAAAATGTAGGGAACGGTCTTGACCGTTCCGCCCCCACGATTCCGTGCATCCATCAGAGGGATGGTCAAGACCATCCCCTACAGCTTGTCTGCCATTTTAATTCTTAGAACATCTTTGCAAACGGTAAAGTGAATGGAATATATTTTTCTTATCGCAGCGGTGAATTAAATTTAAATTACTTTTTTATGCTTGTTTTTCCTCCATAATTTATCAAAATGGGAAGACAAATAAAAATGTGGAAAGACTTTAATAGGGAAATTTAATTCAAAATAAACTATAATATAAAATAAATAAATTATCTATAAATGTTATAAACAATAAGTAAAATCAATAGCTAAATCAGAAAAATGTCGAATATATGCCCATATTCTATTTAAGTTTAAACATGGTAATTACGAATTACACAGGATAATCTATAATCTTTATTTTAAATATTTTAAAAAGTCAGAAATTTATTAAGGAGGAATAACATGTCAAACTACATTGTAAAAAGGATTTTTGCAAGCTTTATAACACTTTGGATAGTTGTAACAGCAACTTTTTTCCTAATGCATGCTATGCCAGGCGGACCTTTTGATGGTGAAAAAAAGCTGCCTGATCAGGTAAAGGCAAATTTAGAGACTAAGTTTGGCTTAGACAAGCCTATTATGCAGCAGTATGGACTTTATTTAAAAAATCTATTGAAAGGCGATTTAGGGCCATCAATAAAATATGAAGGAAGAACAGTAAATGAAATAATAAAATATTCATTTCCTGCTTCAGCTAAAATAGGTTCTGTTGCAATATTGTTTTCACTGGTGGTTGGAATCTATATGGGTATAGTTGCAGCACTACATCAGGGGAAATGGCAGGACGATTTATGTATGATTATTGCAACTTTAGGAGTTACTGTTCCGAGCTTTGTATTGTCAACATTTTTAATACTGATTTTTTCTGTAAAGCTTAAACTATTACCTCCTGTTGGATTTGACGGACCTCTAAATTATATTATGCCTGCAATAGCTTTAGGAGGATATTCACTTTCATTTATTGCAAGACTCACAAGGTCAAGTCTCCTTGACGTTATAAGGCAGGACTATATTAGGACTGCAGTAGCTAAAGGGCTTTCGAAAAAAACTGTAATATTTAAGCATGCACTAAGAAACGCCCTTATTCCAATTGTAACTTATATGGGACCACTTATTGCAGGAATTTTAACCGGAAGCTTTGTTGTTGAAAAAATATTTGGTATTCCGGGGCTTGGAAGAGAATTTGTTCAGAATATAACTAACAGAGACTATATGGCAATAATGGGGGTTACAGTTTTCTACAGTGCTTTTCTTGTAATTTGCAATTTAGTTGTTGATATACTTTATGCGTTTATAGATCCAAGAATTAAGCTGGAATAAAGGAGGGGTAACATGGAAGTAACAAAAGACATGTTTGAAAAAGTTCCAAAGGAAGAAAGACAATCTTTAAATATTATGCGGCCAAGTGAAACTTTCTTAAAAGATTCTTACAGAAGATTAAAAAAGAATAAACTTGCCATGGCTGGTTTATATTTTGTTATTTTTATTACAATAATAGCAATAATAACGCCATGGATTTCACCTTATAGCTACTCAGCACAGGATTTTAATCTTTCAAATGTGGGGCCTACCAAGCTTCATTGGTTTGGAACGGATCAATTTGGACGTGATATTTTTACAAGGGTACTTTACGGTGCAAGAATATCATTAACCGTTGGTTATGTTGTAAGTTTATTAAACCTTACATTTGGAGTGCTATATGGCGGTATATCAGGCTTTTTCGGGGGAAAAGTTGATAATATAATGATGAGAATTGTAGATGTTCTCTATTCTATACCAATGATGATTTATGTAATCCTTCTTATGCTTATACTGGGTGCCGGACTTCCAAGTATTCTAATAGCACTTTCACTTTCATATTGGCTGTCCATGGCAAGAATAGTAAGAGCAGAGATACTTTCTCTTAAAGAACAGGAATTCGTACTTGCTGCAAAAACTCTTGGTGCATCAAATTGGAGAATTATATTAAGACATCTTATTCCAAATTGTATGGGGCCTATAATTGTAACACTTACACTTTCTGTTCCATCAGCAATATTTACAGAGTCATTTTTAAGCTTTATAGGGCTTGGTATATCAGCTCCAAAAGCATCTTGGGGTTCACTTGCTTCAGATGCTATGGAATCCTTTATGATATATCCGTATCAGCTTCTTTTCCCCTCACTGGCTATATGCTTGACTGTTCTTGCATTTAATTTTCTCGGAGATGGATTAAGAGATGCACTTGATCCAAAGATGCGTAAGTAGAAGGAGAGATAGAGTATGGAAAAATTACTTCAGGTTAATGATTTAAAGACATCATTTTTTACTCATGTCGGTGAAGTAAAAGCTGTTCGTGGAGTTTCATTTTATCTTGATAAAGGAGAGGCTTTAGGAATAGTAGGGGAATCTGGCAGCGGCAAAAGTATAACAATGATGTCGATTATGAAATTATTATCCGATAATGGAAAAATAATAAATGGAGATATTTATTTTGAAGGGAAAAACTTGGTTAAGGCAGATGAAGGGGAAATGGAAAAGATAAGGGGAAATGACATCAGCATGATATTTCAAGATCCAATGACATCACTTAATCCAGTTTTAAAAATTGGTGATCAAATTACAGAACCAATAATAAAGCATAAGAATATGAATAAAGCTGAAGCATATAAAAGAGCTGCTCATATGCTGTCATTAGTTGGGATACCAAGCCCTGAAGATAGAATGAAGCAGTATCCTCATGAGTTTTCAGGTGGTATGAGGCAAAGAGTTATGATTGCTATGGCGCTATCCTGTGATCCTAAGCTACTAATTGCTGATGAGCCTACTACTGCCCTTGATGTTACAATTCAAGCACAAATTCTTGAATTAATGAAGGAGTTAAGGGAAAAGATAAATACATCAATAATATTAATCACTCATGATTTAGGAGTAGTAGCTGATGTGTGCTCAAGGATTAATGTTATGTATGGAGGATTGCTTGTAGAAACTGCTAATACAGATGATTTATTTTATGATTCAAGGCATCCATACACCTGGGGGCTTTTAGGCAGCGTTCCTAACCCTAATACTCTTATTAGGGAAAGGCTTAAACCAATTGAGGGCCAGCCGCCGGATTTATTAAATCCTCCTAAGGGATGCCCATTTGCACCAAGATGCGAATATACTATGAAAATTTGTATGACAGATAGGCCGCCGATGTTTGAAATTGGAGAAAATCATAAGGCAGCATGCTGGTTAAACCATAAGGATGCTCCGAAAGTTTCATCACCTTTTAAAAGGGGGGATAAATAATGGGAGAAAATAAAAAATTAATTGAAATTAATAATTTAAAGAAATATTTTCCGATAAAAAAGGGAATTCTAAATAAAACAACAAGTTTGGTCAAAGCAGTAGATAGTGTTTCTTTTACTATTAATAAAGGCGAAACATTAGGCCTTGTTGGAGAATCAGGATGTGGAAAAACTACTTGCGGCAGAACCATTATAAAGCTTTATGAGCCTACTGATGGGCAGATTATTTATGATGGGGTAGACATTGCAAAGTTAAGCAATAAAGAAATGGTTCCATACAGAAAAAAGATGCAAATGATATTTCAGGATCCATATGCTTCACTTGATTCCAGAATGACAGTTGGGGATATTGTTGGTGAAGCTATTGATATTCATAAGCTTATGTCAGGAAAAGAAAGAAGCGAAAGAATTCATTATCTTCTTGAAAGGGTTGGCTTAAATAGTGAGCATGCCAACAGATATCCTCATGAATTTTCAGGAGGACAAAGGCAAAGAATTGGTATTGCAAGAGCTCTTGCTGTTCAGCCTGAATTTATAATCTGTGATGAACCAATATCTGCACTTGATGTATCCATTCAAGCACAGGTTGTAAATATGCTTGAGGATTTACAAAGCGATTTTGGATTAACTTATTTATTTATTGCCCATGATCTTTCAATGGTTAAGCATATTTCTAACAAGGTTGGAGTTATGTATCTTGGAGTTATGATGGAAGTTGCAGAAAGTAATGAGCTATATACGCATCCTATGCACCCATATACCCAAGCACTTTTGTCAGCAATACCAGTACCTGATCCTAAAATTACAAGAGGCAAAAAGAGGATTGTTCTTGAAGGAGAAATTCCATCACCAATTGATCCTCCGCCTGGATGCAGGTTTAAAGGAAGATGTAAATTTGCAAAACCAATTTGTTCAGAAATAACTCCTGAGCTTAAAGATATTGGCAGTGGCCATTTTGTTGCTTGTCACCTATATTAATGAAAATATCCGGCTTTTTAGCCGGATAATATACATAAAAAGGAGAGGAAAAATATGCAAAGTAAAAAGTTTGTAAGAATTTTATCAATGGTTCTTGCAGTTACTGCTGTATGCACATTATATTCAGGGTGTAAAACTTCATCTACAGCACAGCAGGTAATAAAGTATAATCTTGGAGCAGAGCCAGCCACAGCAGATCCTGCACTTAATAATGCAGTTGATGGAGCAATAGTTATAGTAAATACTTTTGAAGGATTAACAAGGATTAATGAAAAAGAAATAGCTGTAAAGGCAGTAGCGACAGATTGGAAAATCTCTGCAGATGGACTTACTTATACTTTTACATTAAGAAATGATGCAAAATGGTCAGATGGGCAGCCGCTTAAAGCAGGGGATTTTGAATATGCTTGGAAAAGAGCTTTAAATCCGGACACTGCAGCAGAGTATGCATATCAGCTTTATTATTTAAAAAATGGTGAAGCTTATAACAGTAAAAAGGCATCAGCAGATGATGTGGGTGTAAAAGCACTTAATGATACTACACTTGAGGTAAAGCTCGAATACCCTACTCCATATTTTCTGAATCTTTGCGCATTTCCTACATATATGCCTGTAAGAAAGGATGTAGTAGAAAAGGATAAAGCTTGGTTTACAAAACCTGAAACTTTTATTTGCGATGGTGCATTTAAACTTAAGGAGTGGAAGCCAAAAGATACTATTGTACTTGAAAAAAATCCAAACTACTATGATTCAAAATCAGTTAAACTTGATAGGCTTGAAATGAAAATGCTTGAGGATGCTACAAGCTATTTACAGGCATTTAAATCAGGTACTTTAGACTATATTGAATCACCGCCAAGTGCTGAAGTTCCGACACTTTTACAGGATAAAACTGCTGTGTCTGTCCCATACCTTGGAAATTACTTTTATGTAATTAACTTAACCAGTAAGGCAGATAAGGTTGATCCAGCAGCTGCAAAAGTTCTTAAGGATGTAAAGGTAAGAAAAGCACTAGCTTATGCTATAAATAGAAAGGATATTGTTGAGAAAGTTATGCGTGGAGGACAGATACCAGCAACAACATTGGTACCTCCAAACATTCCAATTGATGAAAAGGGTACTGATTTTAAAAATAAGGATTATTATAAACCTGAAGGAGACATAGCTACTGCAAAAAAACTACTTGCAGATGCAGGGTATCCCGGTGGGAAGGGATTCCCAAAGATTACAATATTATATAACACCGGTTCAGGGCATCAAAATGTAGCAGTCGCTATACAGGAAATGTGGAAAACAAATTTAGGTATTGATGTTCAGCTTCAAAATCAGGAGTGGAAGGTATTCCAAAAAACAAGAACTGACAAGGACTATACTGTAGCAAGACATGGCTGGATTGCAGATTATGTTGATCCTATGACATTCCTTGATATGTGGGTTTCAAACAGCGGTCAAAATGATGCAGGATACAGCAACCCTGAATATGATAAACTAATAAATGCAGCAAGAAGAGAACCAGATAAGGCAAAAAGAGTTCAGCTATTACATCAGGCAGAAGATGTAATTATGAATGATATGCCAATTATACCGCTTTACTATTATAAAAATATAGTTTGTATGAAGCCTTATGTAAAGGGTACCTACAAGTCAGTTCTTGGATTTGTATATTTTCAAAATGCTTATGTTGATAAGACAGCAAAATAATTTAAGAACTCGGATTTTCTGGGCTTTTGAAATTATCATTTAAAAAGCAGGGGCGAACATTGTTCGCCCGTTTTTAATAGAGATGAGCATTGTTCGCCCCATTTTTATTGTATCTCAGGAGGAGTTTGCGAAGAGGGTTTAACTTTTTCCTTTTCTTTTTTGGGGGTATAGTAAGCACAATCAGTTCCATATCCCATAACATCTGAAGTTACACCTACATGATTTAATGTACATTTACCGTTTTGCTCATAATTACATTTAGCAGAACAGTTGATATTTGTCATTATGCATTACCTCCTTAATTATCATTAGTATTCTTCATAATGGCGCTTTTTATCCCGATGGCTATCATCCGTAATATTCAAACGGCTGCTATCCGCAATATCATCATCTGGCAGCTGATTTTGCTTTAGATTTAGATTTCCGGTATTTTCTACTGAAGCTGTATTGCTGAGTTTACTATTTTCATCAGGAAGATTTAGCTCTGCTATTTGATTTTCAATATCTGTTATTTCACTTTTGCCTCTTAACATATATTCTTCATTGATCCTTTCGTCTGTGTCAATTTTATTTTGATTCATTGCAATTGATGAAAGGTAAAACAAAAAACAATAGCTTGAATAAAGTGAATATAAACTATTAAAGCTCTTTGAAGGGGTAGGAATACCATTCTTTTTAAAGTCCATTTTTATGCTTTTTAAAAATACTGGTGCCTTATTAGTTCCATGGCAAGGAGGTGACCCTGAAGGAAGTTCTGCATTTTCCCAAATATATTTTTGCTCATCTTCAGGTACACTTTGCACAATTATTGAGCTTTTCAGGGTTATATAATAAAAATTGTTTATTAATTCAAAAATGTTTACATCTTTATTTACTGAACTATACAATACCAAAAATTTAAAAATTTCACATACATCCCTTATAGTCAAGCTCATCTTAGAGTCATTTGAAAGATTAAAAATGCCAGAGGACTGGTTATAAAAATCCAATAGGTATTCACTTATTTTATTAGCTGAACATTTAAATTTATCTATGCTTGTAGCCATATATCCTTCTAAAAGAGCATTAGCAGCTCTAAAGTGAGAAATAAAAGAAGTTTTTGCTAAGTTTTCCTGCTTTCTTGTAACCTCTCCGTTTTCATTAATTCTTGATTCAAGCTCAGCACATAAAATTACAATCAAATCCCTATAAGCTTTTTTTGCCGCAGTATTATCTTCAATTTCATAACATCTGCAAAAGGATGATATACAGAGGCTTATGTCTCTTGATGACATATTTAATAATGTGTTATAGTTATTAAATAGATAAAAAAATATATGCTTTGCATCATCTTTGTACTTCAAAGCTGCCTTGCTGTCAATGTTTTCACTAAAGTGAGAAGCTATATGGGAAAAGTATAGTGCTGATTCATGCATATATACCTGATCTATGAGTTTTGGGTTGTTCTTTAAATATTTTAAGGATATTTTATTGCTGGCTTTTTTCTCTTTGTTTTCACAGGAAGTGTAAAGTCCTTGGTCATTTTTTAAATATGTTGAAGTAAAATTGTAGATGGATTTAGCACATTTAAACATCATGTATGCAGTCAATTCATCACTGTCTTTTATAAGTACTGCTGATTTAAGTAAAGAAAGCACTGCAAAGGCTTGGGATGAGGGGTCAATAACCTTACTAAAGCTTGAGGGATTCCACATATATTTTCCGGGATTTACAATATATGAAGGCTGCTGAGCAAATACCGGCTTACCTTTCTTATAAATACATTTTAGTATTACAACATTATCAATAGTATGCTTTAGTTCTTTTTTATCACGATATAAGCCTTCAATTTTTTTTATTTCTTTTTTTGAAAGAGGCTCAATAATCCCAATACCTGAAAATAGACAGGACCATTTTACATTATTTACTGACCAAAGACATAGAGAATCACATAAATCTTTAAAAACATAATTGTTTTCTTTAAAATCATAAAATAACATACAATCACCAGATTAATAATCTCTATATATATTCTATGCACTAAGGACATGCAAAGTTACAAAAGAAGGAGTGGTATAATGGAAAATAAATTTAATAAAATTATTATTGCAAGTAATAATGAGCATAAGATAAGTGAAATAAAGGATATTCTTGTGCCCTATGGTTTTCGTGTTTTATCTATGAAAGAAGCTGGAATTAATGTTGAAATAGAGGAAACTGGTAAAACCTTTGAAGAAAATGCATTTATAAAAGCAAAAACTATTTTAGACATCACAGGAGAAGCATCAATTGCTGATGATTCAGGCCTTGAAGTTTATGCCTTAAATGGTGAACCAGGAGTTTACTCAGCAAGATATGCAGGAGAGCATGGAAATTATAAGAAAAATAATATAAAACTTTTAGAAAAAATGAAGGATATAAAGGATGAGGATAGGGGTGCAAGGTTTGTAAGTGCTATTGTATTTTTAACACCTGAGGGGGATAAGATTACTTCAATGGGAACCGTAGAAGGATTTATCGGCCATAAGGAAAAGGGGGAAAATGGATTTGGATACGATCCTCTTTTTATAGTTCCAAGCTTAGGCAAAACTTTTGCTGAACTTTCAAAGGATGAGAAAAATGCTATAAGCCATAGAGGAAATGCTCTTTCAAATTTTAAGAAGGAATTTTATAATAAATTTGTAAATCCCAATGCAAAGAATTTAAATGAATAGTTTTAAATTATGAATTGAAGGGTATATAATTAGAATATTAATTATGGAAGATGGCTTATATTATAATTTTAATTATGTAAAAATTCTTTATGACTTGGAGTGAAATTTCAGTGAGGATAGGTGTGGTTAGTGATTCACATGGAAACTTGTACATGCTTGATAAAGCAATTGCTAGTATGGGTGAACTGGATATGATAATACATTTAGGGGACAATTACAAAGATATGATAAAAATAAATCAAAAATATAATAAACCTATTGAATATGTAGCTGGGAATAATGATTTTATAGCTTCTGGGGTAAAAAGGGATAAAGTTCTTTTAATTGAAGGTAAAAGAATTTTTATTACTCATGGGCATAAATATGGTGTGTACAATTCTTTAAATGATATTTATTTTAAAGGTTTAGAAGAAAATGCTGATATAGTTCTATTTGGACATACTCACAAACAGTGTGTTGAAAGGCAGGGTGAAATGATTTTATTGAATCCCGGCAGTACATCCCTCCCAAGAGATTCTGCCCCTGGCTGTGCTGTTTTAGACATTAAAAACGATGATATTGATGTGCAATTAATGAGGATAAAATATTGATTTATCAAATAAGGGATTGAAGTTTTTTTGAAAAACGTATTGACGATTGACATAATATCTTGTATAATTCTATTTGTTGCCGATGGCATGGTAGCAGAATCGGGGTGTGGCGCAGATGGGAGCGCGCGTGGTTTGGGACCATGAGGTCGCAGGTTCAAACCCTGTCACCCCGACCATTTAAAATCACTTAATGCTTTAACCCAATAAATTAAGCTTTACAATTATAAAAAAATATTTTATAATTATTCAGTAAAATATGTACTATTAAGCAGTAGGGTTATTAAATGGATATTATTTATTATGCGGGTGTAGCTCAATGGTAGAGTTCTAGCCTTCCAAGCTAGATACGAGGGTCCGATTCCCTTCACCCGCTCCATATTATGCGTTCATGGCTCAGTTGGATAGAGCAACGGCCTTCTAAGCCGTGTGTCGGGGGTTCGAATCCCTCTGGACGCACCATATGGTGGGTATAGTTCAGTTGGCTAGAGCGCCAGATTGTGGCTCTGGAGACCGTGGGTTCGAGTCCCACTACCCACCCCATATTCTAATATTATATTTTTGTTGGGTAGTAGCCAAGTCGGTAAGGCACGGGACTTTGACTCCCGGATGCGTAGGTTCGAGTCCTGCCTACCCAGCCATTTTTGAGCCACTAGCTCAGTTGGTAGAGCACATGACTTTTAATCATGGTGTCCGGGGTTCGATTCCCCGGTGGCTCACCATTTAGTTTATATGCAATTTATATGCGGGTGTAGCTCAATGGTAGAGTTCTAGCCTTCCAAGCTAGATACGAGGGTCCGATTCCCTTCACCCGCTCCATATTATGCGTTCATGGCTCAGTTGGATAGAGCAACGGCCTTCTAAGCCGTGTGTCGGGGGTTCGAATCCCTCTGGACGCACCAGAATGAAGAATAGTAATACGGCAAGATTTGAAGTAATTGCGCCCATAGCTCAGCTGGATAGAGTTACAGACTTCGAATCTGGAGGTCGTAGGTTCAAATCCTACTGGGCGCGTTCATTAGACATTTTATTAATATGCGCCATTAGCTCAGTTGGTAGAGCACCTGACTCTTAATCAGGGTGTCCCGGGTTCGAGTCCCTGATGGCGCACCATTTTAATTTAATAATATATATGCGCTATTAGCTCAGTTGGTAGAGCACCTGACTCTTAATCAGGGTGTCCCGGGTTCGAGT
>ENA-UOOM01002225-UOOM01002225.1-fermentation-metagenome-genome-assembly--contig:-NODE-2225-length-16468-cov-14.256443_pt1 | contig 16468 bp, 13 predicted proteins | sample MGYA00245781_ERZ724031 | MGnify/ENA primary metagenome ERZ724031 (study PRJEB28704, sample SAMN03018317) | fermentation metagenome | biome: anthropogenic terrestrial biome; feature: soil... | reverse complement strand
TGGCCGACTTGCTTGTCGAAAAGGAAACTGTCACGCGTGAGGAGTTCCTCGCCTTCATGAACCAGGACGCGGAGGCCTCCGCGGAGCCCGAACCCGCCGGCACGCTTGCGTAACATGACTTTTGCCCCCACGTTCGATGCCAACCGTACTTGGATGCCTGACCTGCATATGCATACCATCGCATCCGATGGTTTGCTTTCACCGCGTGAATTGGTGATGCGTACCAAAGCCCAGGGCGTTAACCTGATGGCGGTAACTGACCATGATACCCTGAATGGCCTGGAAGACGCATCCATTGCCGCTCGGGAAGCGGGCATCCGTTTGATTCCCGGTATTGAAATCACCACCCAGGGGGAGGAAGAGATACATCTGCTGGGGTATTTCGTGCAAAAAGGGAATGCGGGGTTGGATGACTTACTGGCGGCGATTCGCCATGATCGTGCTGAGCGGGAACCAAAGTTTCTGCGTCGCTTGGGCGAGATGGGCATGCCCGTTACGCACGAGGATTTACAGATACCTGATGGAACCATGTTTTCACGGCCTCTGCTGGCACACGCCATGACGCGCCTTGGCTATGTCCAAAGTGTACAGGACGCATTTGGCCGCTACCTGGGCGTAGGGAAACCCGCGTATATCCCAAGGCTGCATGTGCCGATTGAGCAGGCGATTTCCATTCTTCGCAGGATGCGGGCGGTTCCGGTGCTGGCTCACCCTGGGCTGATACGCAAGCCGCTGGATATGTTGAACACTCTGCTGGATGGATGGGTGAACGCAGGATTGATGGGCATTGAGGCATTTCACCCGACCCATACGCAGGAGGCATGCCGCTACTGGGAAAAGGCAGCGCGTAACCGAGGCTTATTGGTCACCGGCGGCAGCGATTTTCACGGCCTTCCGGACGAATTGCATGGAGAGGTTGGCCACATGCTCACGCAGTGGAACAATGCCACACAGGACGCACAAGCCCTATTGGATTGTGCCACACAGACCACAGGTTGACGAGGTAACGACTGATGCAACAAAGAGGCTACCAAAGCCCCACCTACCGCACCCCACCACCGCCCCCACCTCGGGGCAAGGGGGGGGCTGTTCGGCTATTGCCTTGGCTACTGATTGTTGTAGCCGTCGCGTTATTGGCCTGGTTTGGTATCAAGGCTTTGCGCGATCGGCAGGTGGCGGATGAAGTAGCGCCATATGAGCATGTATTTGCCGATAACATTAGCATCGATGGCATCAACTTGGCGGGCATGACGGCTCAACAGGCATATGACACGCTGTATCAACAGCATCAGAGCCGGGTCAACAGTTGGACCCTCAACCTCACCTACAGGGGCCATACATATACCACGGTGAACTACCCCACATTGGGAATCACGGTCAACACGGAACAGCTGAACCAACAGTTGCGTGAAGCCTGGGATTTGACACACACAGGCGATGCTTATCAAAAAAAGGCGGCCATTGAACGGCTGCGAGAGACACCATTTTCCGCAAGCACCACGCGCAGTGAAATCAGCGATATTCGCTTGGACCAGCTGCTGCAGGAAATTGCCCGGGATATCGGCGGGCAATCTACGCCTACCGACGCAAAGCTGATTCAATTTGTGGCGGATAACCCGGACCCTTTTATCATCCAGCGGGAGATACCTGGGTACGCATTGAATGTCCAGCAGGCCAAGGAGCAAATTCTGGCGCAGGCTTCCCAGGGGATATCCGGTGATTATGAGTTGACACCGGAAGTTATTATGCCCAGCGTGACCGAGGCCATGCTGCGCGAGAACATGGTGCTGCGCAGCACGGCACAGACGGCCATTTCCTCCCGCTCGGAAGAGAACCGCAACATGAATATCCGCGTGTCCCTTGGCAAAATCAACAACATGATTTTGAAGCCGGGCGAGGTATTCAGCTTTAACAAAACCGCCGGCAGGCGCACACATGAGAACGGTTATTTTGACGCACTGGAACAGGTTTCCGGCACGTTGGTGACAGGTATTGGTGGCGGCGTATGCCAGAGCAGTACCACCATATTCCAGGCGGCGCTGCTGGCGAACCTGACCATTGTGGACCGTAGCGCGCATGGCGAGCCCGTTGGCTATACCGATCCGGGGCTGGATGCAACTGTATATTATTATGGCGGACGTCAAATCGACTTCAAATTTAAGAATTCCACCAGTCATGACCTGTATATCGCGGCGCGTGTAAAGGCAGGCGGCAGTTCCCGTCAGCTGATTACCGAGATTCGCATCTATGGCGAACCGCTCGGCGAGGGCGTCCAGTACAAGCTGTCAGCGATACAGCGTCAGGTGCTGCCCCCACCGACTGACATCCGCTATGTGGATGACAAGGACGCTTTGCATGTCATCTACAAGGACGAAGAGGAACTCAAGCAGGCGGCCAAAGAGGGTCAGGTTGTGGAGACCTATCTGCAAAAATTCATCAACGGGCAACAGGTTGAGGAGAAAATGGTGGCCAAGAGCACCTATCCGGCGCGTCAGGAGCAGCGCTGGCGCGGTGTAAAGACTCGCCCCGCTCAGTAACCTGCCATAATTTTGACATATCGTCATGCATGAATGGAAATTTCATGCAAATTGTGGTATTATGTATTCCAATGAAACGAAAGCTGGGAGGAAAGGCGTGTATTTTTTATTTGCCAATCCCCAGAAACCAGAGACAATCCGCGCTGCCCAGGAGGTAGCGGAGCTGCTATTGGATGCGGGCGAGCGGGTTGTACTGGATCGTTGGCTGCATGATATACTGCATTTGGGCGATGACGGAGACCTAAACCAGCTGTCGCATGACAATACAAAGGCTATCATATCCTTTGGCGGTGATGGCACCCTGTTGCGTACATTGCCGACAGCTGCCCGAATGAATATCCCCGTGCTGGGCATCAACATGGGCCGGGTAGGCTTCCTGTTGGAAACGGATAGGACGGATATCGCGCAGGCGATAGAGCGCCTGCGCAGCCGGCAGTATACACTGGAAAAGCGCAACATGCTCAGCGCGCGTGTACAGGGGGTTGATGAAACCTTCCTGGTCATGAATGATGTGGTGTTATGCCGGGGCGGCAATCCATCGAGCATATCGGTCGATGCGTATGCCAATGACGAATTGGTATACGCCACGCATGGGGACGGTATCATCGTATGCACCGCGACCGGATCGACCGGGTACTGTTTGTCAGCCGGAGGGCCGGTGCTTCATCCGGGGTTGCGCAACATCATCATGCTGCCCATTTGTACGCACAAAGCACAGCAACTGCCCATCGTCTTTGATGAGGAAGTTCGAATCAGGCTGCGATGTGAGTCCTTGCCGGGGCGAACGCAGCAGGTTATCTTTGATGGGCAGCACATCATCGAGATGCAAGGCATCACAGAGGTCTATGTGCAACGGGCGACCTACAGCGCCCAATTCATCCGATTTGAACCGCAGCACTTTTTTACCCGCCTGCGACTGAAACAGGCGGAATGGAGCGGCAAATAGAAGAAGAGCAGGAGGGAGCAACATGAAAAGTGCCCGACAGACAGCCATTCTAAGCCTGGTGGAACAGTTTGACATGAAAACCCAGGAGGAGCTCGCAGCCAAGCTCAAGGAAAGGGGCTTTGCCGTTACGCAGGCGACCGTTTCCCGTGATATTAAGGAGCTGCGTCTGCTTAAGGTGCTTTCTCCGGCCGGCGGCTACAAGTATGCCACGGCGGATCAGGCAGAGCATGGTATCTCAGAGCGCTTTGTGCGTATGTTTGTGGACTCGGTGATTTCCATCAACTATTCCGGCAACATCGTTGTCATCAAGACGCTGGCTGGCAGTGCCAATGTAGCCGGCGAGGCCATCGACAGCATGCGCTGGCCGGAAATCTTGGGCACGCTGTCGGGCGATAACACCATCATGGTGGTTGTGCGCAGTGAAGAGGATGCGCCCATGATTGTTGAGAAATTTCACGATATTATCAAGTAAGAGGCGGTCGGCGGACACAACATGCTCAAACAGCTGATTATCCGCAGCGTAGCGCTGGTGGACGAGTTGGAACTCACGTTTCAGGACGGGTTAAACGTGATGACAGGCGAGACCGGTGCTGGTAAATCCATCATTGTGGATGCCGTGGGCTTTTTGCTTGGGGGTCGTGCTGACAGGGATATGATTCGCGCGGGCAGCGCGAAGGCCTATGTTGAGGGCGTTTTTGATGTACAAGAAAATCAAAGTGCCCTTGTTTTTTTGGCGGATGCCCAAATGGAGGCGGAGGACGGTCTGGTGACGCTGTCGCGGGAGCTGAGCCAGTCCGGCCGCAGCGTTTGCCGCATCAATGGCATCGCGGTCAACGTTTCGATGCTGAAGGATATCTCCTCCCGCTTGCTGGATATTCACGGTCAACATGAGCATCAGTCCCTGCTGGACGAGCGTAACCATTTACGCTTTTTAGATGACTTCGGTGATGATGAACATCAGCGGTTACTCCGGCAAGTTTGTGAGGCATATGAAGCATTTGCGAGCGCGCGACGGGGGTATCAGCAGGCGCAGCGGCAGCAGGCGCAGCGGCAAGAGCGGCAGCAGCTGCTCGAAATCCGGCGCAAGGACATCACGGATGTAAAGCCGGAAGCCGGGGAAGAGGACAACCTCAAACGCAAGCTGGACCAACTGCGAAACGCCGATAGAATCAGCCGGGCGCTTCAGAATGCCTATGGCGCAGTGTATGATGCCCCACATGATGATGGCGCGGCTTTGGCATTGTTGCGCAATGCCAAGACAGCCATGGCAGATATCTCCGCCCTGGATGATGCATATGAGGCTTTACGCGCACGGATTGAATCCATGTTTTATGAAGTGGAGGACATTGGCCTGGAGTTGCGCGCAGCCATGGAAGCGTTGGAGGCAGATGAAGGTGCCCTGCAACAGGCAGCGGAACGGCTGGACAAGCTAAAACGATTGAGCCGGAAGTACGGTATGCCCGCAGATGAACTGCCAGCGGAACTGCATCGTATACAGGAAGAGCTTTCGCAACTTGAGTCGCTGGACGACGTGCTGATTCGTTTACAATCTGACCTGGACAAATCGACCGTGGCATATGAGGCAGCGGCAAAACAGCTGTCCGCATCCCGGCGTCGGCTGGCTGCTGCATTGTCTGAGCGCATGGAGCAGGAACTGGGCGAGCTGAACATGGCCGGCACGGCATTCGTTGTGCAGGTAGAGGCAATCAAAGGGGAGGCATCCTCGGAAGGGATGGATCAAATCACCATGCTGTTGGCCCCCAACCGTGGAGAGGAAGCCAAACCCTTGACAAAAATCGCTTCAGGCGGCGAGGTGTCGCGACTGATGTTGGCGCTCAAGTCCATCGCGGCGGAGCATAACGTGATTCCCACCATGATATTTGATGAAATAGACACAGGTATATCAGGCAGAACCGCGCAGGTGGTGGCACAGAAATTGTGGTCCATCGCCCGGTACCGTCAGGTATTGTGCGTAACGCATCTACAGCAGATAGCGGCCATGGCATCGACACATTTCCTGGTGGAGAAAGGCGAGCAAGCGGGCAGAACCATCACCGCTGTACGCCAGTTAGCACAGGATAATCGGGTAAAAGAGGTATCCCGGATTATCAGCGGCTACAGCAAGGACAGCGCAACCAGCCTTACACACGCGCAGCACATGCTGCAGGAAGCCGCGGATTACAGGCAGGCAACCACGTAGCCCGGCGCTTGCACACAGCGCCTTGTGCCTGTATAATTCACAGGGTTTACATTTGGCATACACCATGAGCATAGAGAAAGTGAGAGAGTGAAGATGAACGACAAGGTACATGTTCTCAATCATCCCCTGATTCAGCACAAATTGAGCATCATGCGTGACAAAAATACCGGAACCAAGGAGTTCCGGGAGTTGCTGGATGAAATCTCCATGCTGATGGTGTACGAGGTTACACGAGACCTGCCCACAGAAGTCACCGAGGTGGAGACCCCTCTGACCCTGATGAGAACGCGCACCTTGTCCGGTATCCCCATTGGCGTTGTGCCCATTTTGCGCGCCGGCCTGGGTATGGTGAATGGCATCATGAGCCTGGTGCCCAATGCGAAGATAGGGCATATTGGGCTGTATCGTGACCCGGATACCCTCCAGCCGGTCGAATATTATTGCAAACTGCCCGCCGATTCCGAGCATCGGTTGCTTCTGGTGCTTGACCCCATGCTGGCAACGGGTGGAAGCGCTTCTGCTGCCATCAGCTTCCTCAAAATGCGCGGCTGTAACAACATCAAACTGGTCAATCTTATCGCTGCTCCTGAAGGAGTGGAGAGAATCAGAAAAGACCATCCCGATGTGGATATATTCGTGGCGGCCATGGATGAACGGCTGAACGATCACGGCTATATCCTGCCCGGATTAGGGGATGCGGGGGATCGGTTGTTCGGCACCAAATAACCGGTTCTGACTGATATATAATTAGATATCATCGGGAGGCGTCGTGAGAAAACTCCTGTTAATTATCGTATCCTTCATGTTAATACTGGGCTCATTTGCGCCAATAGCTGCAAATGGGTCTGGCGTTTCTGTGTCCGTCAGCCTTTCCGGCGTGACCGCTGAATACCAACCGGGTGCCCCCTTACGCATCCATGTGTCCGTAACAAGCGATCAACCCATGTACATGCTTAAGCTTGTATATACCAAGTCGGCACATTTGTCTATAAGCAAATCAAGCGCCGGGGCGCACTCATCGGTGTATTCGCAGATTGTTTTTTCGTCTGCGACGCCATTCCCGGGTCCGAGTTTTAGTCTGGAATGCTCGGTAGATGCCGGGGTTCATGAGGCACAACGCTTTACCATTACCCAGGCAATTGTTGTGTTTCAAGACAACTCAGACGCAGCATTTTCATTATCAAGTAGCGTTCAAACTCCCTCCAGCCATCAACATGATTTTGTCGATGTAACCCCATTGACTGTAGCAACCTGCACTACAGACGGGGTCATGCTTCAGCGATGCCAGGGTTGCAATGAAGAAAGACAGGTGACTATCCATTCGCCGGGGCATCAGTACGACCAGTGGATAGAGACACCGGCAACCTGTACCAGTGAGGGAAGCAAAGTACAGGTTTGCAGTATTTGCAATGGTGCAGGGCAAGCAGAGGTTCTGCCAGTTAAGGCTCATGCCTATGGTGAATGGGACATTGTGCAGGAAGCAACCTGCGCAAGCGAAGGGCGGCAACAACGCGTATGTGTGGTTGGTGGTGAAACACAAGAGGAGACCATCCCGCTGCAGCCCCATGTTAATGGCGAATGGGTAACGATAATATCCGCAACTTGTCAGGCGGCTGGTGTGAAGCATCTTACATGTGCCAACTGCAGCCAGATGCTGGACACAGCTGAAATACCAATCATACCCCACGAATATAGCGAGTGGGCGTATAATCCAAGCCCGACCTGCACAGAGGGCGGTGTGCGTATCCGTTTCTGTTCCATAGGCGGTGAGGAGGACACGGAGTTTATTCCCGCCACCGGTCATGACTATGGTGAAGCGCTGGAAACGGTTGCGGCTACCTGCCGAGCCGGTGGATGGGAACGGTACGCATGTGCTGCTTGCGAAATGGAGAATACAGTTTATTCTGATAGGTTGTCCCATGCCTATTCGGCGTGGGAGGAGGTTTCTATCCTAACTTGCACGACGGATGGCATACAGTTGCGGACTTGCCAGGATTGTGGTGCGTTTGAGGAGACCAGAATACAGTCAACAGGGCACGCTTTCGGCGATTGGGTGATGTCGCCAGGGGTATGCACGGATGAGCGTGTTAGAAGGCGAATATGCGCGAATTGTGGAGAAACGCAATCAGAAAAAATTGAGGCAAAGCCTCATGCATATGATGCCCCCATTGTGACATCGCCAACATGCAATGAGCCGGGTTCGGAGGTAAAGCGTTGTCTTAACTGTGATTATATTCATGAAATTCCCATCGAAGCGCTGGGTCATGATTACACAATGTGGCTGGAAACGAAGTTCGCCACCTGTGTAACAACGGGTTTGAAGGAACGCTCATGTCAACGGTGTTTTGAGGAATGGCGGGAAACTGTTCCGCTCAGCAACACGCATCTTTATGGCTCTGCGCAGTTAACGAGGGAGGCAACCTGTTACCAAGAGGGCACACGCACGTATTTGTGTCAGCTATGCAAAAAGGCAGCATACTCGGAAACACTCCCTAAACTGCGCCATATCTATGGAGACTGGTTAGCGCCATCGGGTTATAGCTGCGTGCAAGGCGGAGAAGTAGCGCGGCACTGCACGGATCCACTATGTGAAGCATTAGAAACAAGAAATACGGAAGCGGGCGACCATCAATGGGATGATTGGGTATATCTTTCGGATTCCACTTGTACGGTACAGGGAATCAAGGTTAGGGTATGCAACTTTTGTGATATCGAAGAAACACAACTGCTTCAGTTGGATTGGCATCACTATGGCGCGAGGGTTATCGAAGTGGAGCCAACATGCACATCTCGGGGGCTGGTGGTTCAAACATGTATAGATTGTGGCAAACGTCTGACAGAAATCGTGCGAGAGGAGCCGCATGCTTACGGTGGTTGGGTAGAGGATGAATTCGTCTCCTGCGAGTTGGAGCGGACGCGAACACGCGTATGCACGGAATGTCCCTTCTCTCAGATACAGCGGATTCCGCCCGGTACCCATAAACTGGGGGATTATCAGACAACTTCGGAGCCAACATGTACACAAGTGGGCCAGGAAGCGGCTTCCTGCCTTCAATGCGGGCAGGAGTTTATGCGAACAATCCCCAGGCGCTGGCACCAGTATGGCGCGTGGGTGATAACAGCAGAGGAAACATGCAGCCAACAGGGAGAACGCACGCAAACCTGTTTGCACTGCGGAGACATGCTGCGCGAAGCCGTTGTACCTTCCGCTCATATGTATGGGGGCTGGGAAGGCGTTGTCACCGCGACCTGTGAACATGAAGGAAAAGAGGCGCGCAGTTGTATAGAATGTGGGTATATGCAAAGCCGCGCCCTCCCTGCGCGCTCACATCGGTGGAAACCATGGGAAACTATTTCTCTGGCAAGCTGCGAACATGCCGGGCTAAGGCAGCATCAATGCGAGTTATGTCAGGGCATCCAACAGGAAGGAATAACGCGCCTCGCGCATCGGTATGGTGGCTGGACAACCATCCAAGCAGCCACATGCGATGTCGTGGGGACACAGACCAGGACATGCGCGGATTGCCATAATCTGGAGTCGAAGGACATCCCCGCGCTGTTTCATGTATATGATGCGCCTGTGATGCTGCAGGAAGCCAGTTGCTCGACATCCGGGCTGAATGTTCGAATTTGTCGCCTGTGCGGATATCAATTGGAGCGAGAACTGCCCATATTGCAGCACCGTATGGGACGCTGGGCGACGGCTGTCTATGCAGATTGTGCCCAAGGTGGTCTGCAAACAAAAACTTGCATCCTATGCAGCGAATATACTGAAAGCAGATCTGTCACGGCGCGAGCTCATTATTACGCGGCCTGGCAGATTGTTACCCCTGCTACTTGCTTTGAAGAGGGCGCGCGGGAGCGCTACTGCCGCCGTTGTGGTGATCGACAGGAAGGTATCATCCCAATACGGAAGCATGTCTTTGGCCGCTGGACTACAACGACACCTGCGGCATGCGATGTGCCCGGTGTGCAGGAGAGGGTATGCAAGCATTGCGGCGTGGAGCGCCAGACCAGAGAAACAAAGCCGCTGAAGCACCGGGCCGCAAAATGGACCGTGAGCAAGGCCGCCAAACTGTTTGAGGCGGGGGAGCAGGTCAAGCTTTGCCGCCGATGTGGCGTGATGCTGCAGCGGCGCAGCTTTACCCTGCAGAAGAGCAGATTTGCGGTCAGCTTTTGCTCCTTTGGTTTGCCCCTGCGCGAATTGTTGCCCGGGCAGAGCGACAAATGGTACATGCTAACCCCGGTTGACCTGACACGCGAAGGGGTGCAGCGATACCCGATCATTGCCAATGGCATGCATATCATTGGAGAGGTCTCCCTGCATATCCATGACGGTACACTAACCTTATCCAATACCCTATATGACAGCAGAAGCGAAGTCCTGAAACCATCCGTTCGTTTCTTTCGCTCGCTTGATGGTCTTACAGAGAAGGATGTAGAGGCGAGACGGAATCAATTGAAATATGACCATCCCATTCCGATTGCGCGCACATTCAAAGACGCAAGTATTGTACTGATGTCTCTGCGTTGTGATGGCGTATATGATGATACAGCGCCGGGCAATGTGCTTATAAAGGAAGATGCCCCGTTGCTGCCGGGCGCGGATATCACATACCATCTGGCTCTGGAAGAAATGCGGTTACTGGTCAAAAGACTACAGGAGGAAAAGCATGATTGAAGCAGTCATCTTTGATTTGGATGGGGTTCTGGTATCAACGGATGAGCAACACTATCAGGCCTGGAAGCGGTTGGCCCGAGAAGAGGAAATTCCGTTTGATCGCGCCGTGAATGAAAGCCTGCGCGGTATCAGCCGCATGGCAAGCCTGGATATTATCCTTGAGAAGGCGGAAAGACAATACGAACCTGCAACCAAAAAAGAACTCGCAAAACGAAAGAACAACCTGTATGTGCAGTTGATTCAACGCCTCACGCCTGCGGACATGCTGCCGGGTGCAATGAGCAACTTAGCGGAGCTGAAAGCCGCGGGCATCCGGGTTGCGGTCGGCTCATCCAGCAGGAACACCGGAGAGATTTTGAGTCGCATCGGGCTCAGCGGCTATTTCGATGCTGTGGCAGACGGCAATGATATCACGCACAGCAAGCCGGATCCCGAGGTGTTTCTTGTAGCCATGAACCGCTTGGGCCAAACACCTGAACAGTGCCTTGTGGTGGAAGACGCAGAGGCGGGCGTGGAAGCGGCTCTGGCGGCTGGCATGCGGGTCCTGGGGGTGGGGGCTGCCGCCAGCAGCAAAAAAGCCACGCATACGGTGGCTTCGCTTGCGCATTTTTCGATTCTGCAGTGGATTCAGGAATTGGATAAAGCGTGATTACACATTCGCCTGATTTCCGCCGGTAAACTTGCTTTCCTCGCCCTTGAGCAATCGTTTGATGTTGCTGCGATGACGATAGGTAGCAATGATAAACAGGATAATGGCCCAAATCCCATATGGCCATAGACCTCTCGTGAATGGCAGCATAACCGCTGCCGCTAACAGAAGCGTTAAACTGCCCAGGGATACATACCGTGTGATGGCGATGGCCAACACTGCCAGAACGCAGGCGATTGCCCCCTCCATTGGGGTGTTGAGTAGCAGCACGGCTACGGAACAAGCGATGCCTTTCCCGCCCTTGAAGCCATAGAACACGGGCCAATTGTGGCCAATAATGGCTGCCAGGCCTGCCATCAGGCCGCCATCCCGACCGGCAACCCAAAACCCAAACAACACGGCCAATGCGGCTTTAATAGCATCCCCCAGGAATGTAATCAGCCCGGAACGCAGCCCCATGACGCGGGTTACATTGGTGGCCCCCGTGCTCTTGCTGCCCAGGTTTCGGATATCCACCTTGGATTTGCCCGAGACCATCAGCCCTGTGGAGAAGCAGCCAAGCAGGTAACCGACGGCCGCGCTGAGGAGGAGCTTCAATGCTGTCATTCACTCATCTCCTTTGTGCGCTCGCGAAGTGTTAGACGCAGGGGCGTACCTTCGAATCCGAAGGCCTTGCGCAATTGGTTCTCCAGGTAACGTTCGTAGGCGAAATGCATCAGCTGGCCATCATTCACAAAAAGGATAAAGGTGGGCGGCAGTTCGCCCTGCTGGGTGGCGTAGTAGATGCGCAGGCGTCTGCCGCCAATCATCGGCGGTTGCAGCGACATTTGCGCGTCGCCCATCACCTCGTTGAGTGCGCCGGTTGGGATGCGCTTGGTTGCCTGCGCGTAGACATTATCCACCGCGTCCCATATGTTTTGCAGCCGCTGGCCGGTTAGCGCGGAGACGAACAGCACCGGTGCGAAATCTACAAACTTGAGCGCATCAAGCACTTCCGTCTGATAGGTCTCCAAGGTGCCCGTTTGCTTCTCCAGCGCATCCCATTTGTTGACGACAATAATCAGTGCTTTGCCTTCATCCTTGATGATGCCGGCGATTTTCATGTCCTGCTCTGTTACGCCATCCAGCGCATCAATCACTAAAAGCGCAATTTCACAGCGCCGAATTGCTGCAAAACTGCGCAGTACACTGTAGCGCTCCAGGCTGGCCTCTTCAATAGCGCGCTTGCGGCGGATGCCCGCTGTGTCAATGATGTTGTATTGTTTGCCGTCATGGCGCTGGTACAGCGTATCGATGGCATCCCTTGTCGTCCCCGGGATATCCGATACCATCACCCGTTCCTGTTCGAGCAGGCGGTTGGTGATGCTGCTTTTTCCGACATTAGGGCGCCCCACAATGGCCAGCTGAATGACATGCTGTTCTTCCTGCTCATTTTCGGGCTCCGGCGGCAGCAGGTGTACAATCGCGTCCAACAAATCACCCAGCCCCAGCATATTGGTGCTGGAGATGGCGATGGGGTCGCCCAAACCAAGGGCATAGTACTCATATACATTGTTTTCCAGGCCTTGGAAATCCACCTTGTTCACAACCAATAGCACCGGTTTTTGTGACTGGCGCAGCATCAGGGCAATCTCCTCATCCTGATGGGTCATGCCGGTGCGCGCATCCGTGAAAAAGCATATGACATCGGCAGTCTCAATGGCGATTTCCGCCTGACGCCTCATTTGGCTGAGCAGGACATCATCGCTCTGGGTATCAATGCCGCCCGTGTCAATCAAGGTGAAAGCGCGGCCCGTCCACTCGGTATCCGCGTAAATCCGGTCCCTGGTTACCCCGGGGGTATCTTCCACAATGGCAATGCGGTGACCGGCAATCTTATTGAAAAAGGTGGACTTGCCTACATTGGGTCGGCCAACGATTGCCACCAACGGCTTATACGTGAGCATCTTGGGACTCCTTTTCATGGTCCGGGGATTTCATCAACAGGTGAGGTGCGTTGAGCGCATCGTACAGCGCCTGCCCTGTCACCGGGATGGTGCGCAAGGGGATGCCAACAGCCCGCTCCACTTCCGGTAAGGTCATATTATCCAGAAAGTGTTCTCCATCATGGCTTAACATGCTGTCGGGCAACAGAACCAAATCCGCCGGCACGCCATGAAGCTGACGAACCAAATCCTGCCCGACAACGAGACCAGACACCGTAACCGTATCACCAAAGAAACTGTTTTCAATGGGATGTACAGTAACCGGCCGACCCGCGGCAAATTCTTTTGTCCAGCGCGTGATATAGGGGAATATGGATGTACCGCAGGCTACCGCAATCCTTGGTGTGGCGCTGCCTGGTTTAAACTGATGGGGGGTAAGCATTGCCGCTTCCCGCAATTGGTCTTCCATCATGCGGATCATGCCAACACCATTCTCGATTTGTGGGTATCCCTCGTAATAATCCGCGTCGGGCAGGTCTGCCTGCGCGATACAGAGAAGCTCATCGGCGGGAAACACGAATCGGCTGCCTGTTTTCTGCATCGCAATCTTTTGAAAACGCACCGCGATATCCAATACCTGCTGCGCCTGCTCCTTTGTATACGGAGCGATTTGAGGCAAATCTTCGCGAAATTTGGTTAGCCCTACCGGAACCAGCGCTGCTGATACCGCGGCAGGGGAGAGGTCGAGCAGGTCTTGCAGCGTTTGTTCCAGCACCGTGCCGTCATTTACACCTGGGCAAAGGACGATTTGGCAGTGAAAGGTAAGTTCCTCTTGCTTAAGTCGGCGCAACCGCGGCATCAGATTGACCGCGAGTTTCTGGCGCATCATGGCCACGCGCACTTCGGGATCCGTCGCGTGAACGGAAATATAGAGGGGGCTGGCCTTTCGGCGGATGATTCGCTCGAATTCGCGATCCGACACATTGGTGAGGGTAACATAGTTGCCCATCATCAACGACATGCGCCAGTCATCATCCTTCACGTACAGGGTTTCACGCATGCCCGGCGGCATCTGATCGATGAAACAAAAGATGCAGTGATTGGCACACGAGCGCGGATCGCCGATCAAAGGCTTATCAAACTGAAGCCCCAAGGGTGCGTGGCTTGGTTTGAGGATATCTACCTCTTTATGCGTGCCATCGGGTTTTCTAATCAACAAAGTAACTCGCCTGCGCGAGGTGAGGGCTTGGTAGTCAATTTCATCAATCAGCTTTTCGCCGTTGACGGATTCAATTTCATCGCCGGGTTCAACCCCGTATCTGTACGCAATTCCGCCCGGTTCGACGGAAAAAACACGCTGCATGCAAACCACCTTTCACGGCTGTCATTATGAGTGATTCCAATAACCCTGTCAAGAAATGGTTCCCATATCATTTGGCATCAAAGATACGGGAGAACCAGCGTTGACGCAGATTGGGTTTTGTGATATTCTGTTTTGCGCTGGTCATCAACAGCATGGAGAGTTGGCTGAGTGGTCGAAGGCGCACGATTGGAAATCGTGTTAGCGTTAATAGCGCTACTAGGGTTCAAATCCCTAACTCTCCGCCAGATGCCTGTAGCATGGCATCCTCGTAGGGGGGCCGAACACGTGGGGACGTGGGCGGCCCTCTATTGTGTGGGCAAGCATAGCACACCCGGAAGTAGGACGCAATAGGTTAGCATGGAGGGGCGGGCCCTGCTGGAGGGACAGAGGACGCGGCCCATCAGGCGGTGCAAGCGATTGGCAAAATTTTTGTGTTTGTCGATGTGACGCACAAAAACACAAACAGCGCGCCGCGGGCGCGGGCAACCGAGAAAAAAAGATGCTACATCGATGCGATGCGAAAGCATGGTGCCTGGTTACGAGGGTAGCCAGAAAGTGAGGCGGGACAATAGGTTGCAAGCGGGTATGATTTTTTCTTTGCAATTAATCCGTACAATTGACGAGAAAAAGAAGGGCATAAAAAACCGCCCTTGCGGGCGGTAGGAAGGCGGCGCGCCTACAGTTTGCGCCTGCCGGGGCGGGGACGGCGGGCGAGGTCGCGCTGATAGGATGGGTCGGTAAAGCGAGGATTACCACTATAGCGCAGAGGCGGTTTGTGGCCGGGCGGGATTTGTATCATGGTCTTGCCACTCGTCCGAGAGGCAGACAGCCGCCCATCGGCTATCATGTCCCGGACACACGTGCGGGACACACGGTATTTATCGGCATATTGCATGACTGATAGTTCCATCGTTAGCCCTCCTGCTCCGGAGTATAGCACAAAAACACGCATAAGCAATGCGCTGTGAGCGGCGATTGCGTGTAAATGCGGGGGAAAGTACACATAAGCGGCGATTAGTGGCGCACAGGGTACACCAGCAAGCGCGGAAATGCGCAGGGGCGAAAGGCCGCGAAGCGAGGCGGGGCAACGGATGGCGGGCCCATGGCCCGCGAATGGCGACAGAACGAACATGGTTAGATTGCGCGAGGGACAAAGCGCGCCGGGATGCGGCCACCGGGCGCGTGTGCTGGAGGGACTGTGGCGGGCACGCGCGAAGCGCGCGCGGCGGCGTGGCCTACATAGCCGCGCCGCCGTGCGCGCAACGATGGCCCGCAGGCCAGCGGAGCCCCTGCCCCGGCGCCGCCACTTGGCACAAAAACGGCCCTAAAATGGCCTGCACGGTGGGGGATGGACATCTGACCGCCCGCCGCCTACCGAGGAGCGGGAAACAGGCAAAGAATGGCTACGAGGGGCACGCGAGGCGGTGGGCGCCGGGCCGCATTCGCTTCCGTCCCGCAGGGCGGGGCGAGGCGGGCGGGCACCCACCAGCCCGCGAAGCAAGGCCCCACAAGCGGGACAGCCCCCGGAGGGGCAAGGGCCCGCCCCCGCGCTGATCCTTCCCGCAGGGAGGAACCAGAGCGGGGCCGGCCCGGCCCCGGTGGAGCAGGGCCGAAGGCCCCACAAACTGCGTACCCCACCTGACGGACAGGACAAGCGACACTACCCCCACCACCAGACGGCGCGAGAGAGCAGGGACGCGGCAAGCAGGGCACGGACACGCTGGGGGAGGGTGGGCAGCATAGCGGCCAGACGGCGCAGCCGGAGGGCCGCGACACAAGCCGCCGCACCAGCGGCGGGGAGCGCAACACAAGCGGTAGGTGCGGCAGGGACAGCAGGCGAGGGACACGGCAGAGCAGCCGCCAGACGGCCCGAGAGGGCGGGCCGCGCGCGAAGCAAGCAGCGGCGCGCCCGAGGGCGGGGAGGGGCAGCCGCCCGAGGCCCTGCCGATGGGCGGCCAGGGAGTAGGAGCCCGAAGGGCGCGCAGGCCACGGCAGGGACAACACAGCGCCCGGAGCCCCGCCCCCAAGAACGGCCCCCCCGGAATAATAGAGGCCCCCGCCGAACGGGGGCCGACCGCCCCCGCCCAAGCGGGGAGGGGGATGCCGTGGGGGGGCCCGGGGGGCATTCGGTGCGCGTGTCTACATTCGAGGTCGCCCCATCCAAAAT
>ENA-UOOM01002223-UOOM01002223.1-fermentation-metagenome-genome-assembly--contig:-NODE-2223-length-16475-cov-4.667600_pt1 | contig 16475 bp, 16 predicted proteins | sample MGYA00245781_ERZ724031 | MGnify/ENA primary metagenome ERZ724031 (study PRJEB28704, sample SAMN03018317) | fermentation metagenome | biome: anthropogenic terrestrial biome; feature: soil; material... | reverse complement strand
ATCTGGTTTTCCCTCGTTCAAATGGGCAAAATACATGGTGAGAGAACGCGGCGGAGGCAAGCGGAAACCGAGACAGCATACCTCTCCCATTCTGGATGGCCCGCTAAGAACCAGAGCCTATTTACCGATGATCGGAAGGTATTGGCACTTGCTCGTGCTGCAGTTTGGCGGCATTGGTGAGGAGCGTGCGTCTAGAACCGCCACAACGCTATCAATCACGTTGCAGTCAATGTTCATCGAAACCCCGCCCCAGGTTTCGGTGTGGCCGCCTTCATACTGGCGGATACGCTGATGGTTGGCCCAAAGCGCGTTATCCAGGTAGCGCACATTCCAAACCGTGGCTGTGGGGCTGTAATAACGGTCTTCAACGGCGGCATGGTACCAGGCTGCCGGCCAAATCACCTGGGGGGCAGGTTTGATGGTGGCCGCGCCGGAATTATTCAGGTTATAGCCGGTAGCGTACAAACCGGATGTTACTTTTTTCTGGTTAAGCCGCGTGGTCCAACCGCGCATGAATGCCTGGACCGCTGCTGTACAGGCAGTATTCGGCACATAGGACTCCAGGTCGTAATACACCACGCTTCCGGTCCCGTCCGGCATCAGCAGGCCCAGTTCCGCCATGCGCGTGATGGCCGCGTTCGCGTTCTGCACCCCTTGTTGATAAGCGGTATCCGGGTCGTAATCCATCTTTACGCGGTAACCGGTGCAGGGCGCCTGCGGACCGACCCAGGTGGGAATGAACTTCCAGCCCTGGGCGTAAAGCTTGCCGATGTCATCCCGCTCGGGGTGCCGGCCGGCACAACCGGCCATATCGCCGCCGATGTACAGATTGACCGCCCAGTAGGGGCTGCTGCGCATCCAGGTTTGCATTCGGGAAACGCTTTGGAAGTAGCACAGGTCAAAGCCTTGCTCTTGGAGGATGGCCCGGTTGTTTCCGATGTAGGTGATCTTGGCCGGGGCGCCGCGCAGGCTCTCGGTTTTAAGTTCATCCAGGCTTTTGGCCTGCGGTTCGGGAGCAGAGTAGACGGTCTTCACTTGAAGATCTGCATTGACCGCTGGCAGCTTGAGCATTTGCCAGCCCTGGCCTGCGTCCTGTGAAGCCAGCAGGATCTTTTGGCTCTGGCAGACCTTCTGCACACCTTCCGCGGTTTCCACAAAATCGCAGTTGCCTGCCTGAAAACTAGCCCAGGCATTGGTTGGGTCGCCCAAACTCAGATCCGTTAAAGTGTATTCCTGGGGTGTAAAGGCAGCCGCGCTGAGGTTTGGATCCTTCTGAACGGGCAAGCCGCTCAGCCCGTCTTGCCAGCGCACAATGCCGCCATCCGGAGCCACAGCAAAATGTTCCTCACCCAAGCCGGCTACCGGTAAAGTTTTTTGTTCACTTACCTGTGCCTGGGTCCAGGCGCCGCCGGCTTCCGGGCTGCGGTAGAAATTGCTGGCCACCTGCTCGATCCCGGAATAGACCCTGGCGGAGATCCAGCCCTGCCCGTCCGGGTTAAATTGGGGCAGACTGAGTTGAACGCTCTGGCCCTCTGCCAAAGCCTCCGCGGCTAAATTGAGCACCTGCCAGCTCTCGCCGCCATCGCTGGTAGCAGATATGGCGGAATGAGAGGGATTATCCAGTTGATAGCCCAGCAGCGGGCTAACAAACACAAACGGTTCGCCGGAAGGGGCATTAAGGTGCTTCCAGTTCAAACCCCCATCCCGGGTGGAGAAGAGGTAGCCCAGGCTGAAGTTGGTACCTGCCTGCAACCTAAAGAGGACAAACCCGTTTTCCGGGTCCAGCCACTGCATTTGGATCGTCTCAACCGGGTTCGGATGCGGCTGGGGTACCAGGACGCTTAAATTGAGCGCCCGTTCGGTCCAGTTGAGGCCGGTATCGTGGGTTTGATAGAAGGTATAAACCAACTCCTCTTTGTCTGCTTCGTGACAGAAGAGGTAGCCATCCCTGGAGTTGGCAAATTCGATCCCGCTCAGGTTGCAGCGGGCTGAACTTTGGGGAGTGATGTTAGCCCAGGTTCCGCCATTGTCCCCCGTCCAATAGAGTTTGCCGCCAGTGAGCAGCCAGCCCTTATTGGGCTCCACGAGTTGAAAACTGGTCCCGGCTGCCGGAAAAAGGTCCTGTTGCGCTGCCGGGGGAGGTTCTGCCGTTGGTATAGGCGATGGCGGCAGCACAGGTGCCTCACCGGGAACCTGGGAGGGTACAGGCAACGGCGTCTCAGCCGGCTTTTCAGCTGCCTGCATATTCAGAGAAAGCAGCAAGCCCAAACTGAACCCGATGAGGATCAGGGGCAGCAGCCATTTTAATTTGATCTCGGACATAGTTCCCTCCGGAACGCGAAGACGCGGGGATGCGTCGAGCGCCGCGCTTTTCAAACCGCGCAATGACTGCGTTGCAATAACTGTTCCGGATCTTCCCATGAGGCTCAATAGTATGACGTTTTCAGATGGGCATTGTTCCCACCTTTTCAAGATTTTTCGCTTGACTCTGAACATATGTTCTGTTATGATTTTCAAAACGGAGAAAGGGAAGAAGATGGCACGCAAACGCAACGGCTTGAGCCCAAGGCATAAAAAGATCCTCGATTTCCTCCAGCGCCAGCAAGAGGAAAAGGGCTACCCGCCCTCGATCCGCGAAATTGGCAACGAAACCCAAATCAGTTCAACCTCGGTGGTGAATTACTACCTCAATCAGCTGGAAGAAATGGGCTACATCGAGCGCGGCAGCAACATCAGCCGCGGAATCAACCTCCTTAAAACCTACGGCAACCGCGCCCTGGCTGGCGCCAGGCAGATGACTGAACAACTGATGGACCTGATTACCATCCCCCTGGTAGGCAATATCGTCGCCGGCGAACCCATGCCCGTTCCGGCATCGGATTTTGGCCTCTATGACCCGGATTCCGGGGTGGAGATTGCCCGCAGCCTTCTGCCGATTAAGGAAGACACTAACCAGCTTTACGCTCTGCGGGTGCATGGCGATTCAATGATCGACGCGATGGTCAGCGATGGGGACATCGTGGTGATGCGCAAGGTGCAGGAAGCGCGCAATGGGGAAATGGTGGCCATCTGGCTGCTCGATAAGGAAGAGACCACGCTCAAGTATTTCTACCTGGAAAACGGGCGGGTGCGCCTGCAACCAGCCAACCCATCCATGCAGCCGATCATCATCAACGACCCCCGCACCGTTGAAGTACAAGGCAAGGTGGTGCTGGTGATCCGCCAGCTGGAAACAGCATAATAAGAACATGAAGGTGCAAGGTCAGGCAAAAGCTGCCTGACCTTTTTGAATTTATAAAAGCTTTTCCTCTTACAATTAAAGCAGAAGGACAGTAAACTTATCTCACTATCCTGTAATTACAATTTATGGAGCTCGCAGCATGGAGAAGTTCAGATCCTGTGATAATACTCAGATCGCATTTGATGTAACGGGCGAAGGCCCGGCGCTGATCATCATTGACGGCGCGCTGGCGTGCCGCTCCCAGGGCAATTCGCAAGAACTGATCGACCTTTTGGCCGCAAACTTCGCTGTATACGGCTTTGACCGGCGCGGAACCGGACAAAGCGGGGATAGCCGCAGTTACAGTGTGGTCAAGGAAGTGGGCGATATTGCCAAGCTCATCGAGATTGCCGGCGGACAGGCCTTTTTATACGGGCACTCTTCCGGTGCGATCCTGGCCCTGGAGGCCGCACTAAAGCTTGGCCCTAAGGTGCCGCGCCTGGTAGTGTACGAGCCCCCATTGAATGACGACGAAGATGCCCGTGCCAACTGGGCGGCCTACCGCAAGGATCTCGAAACCCTAAGCGCCTCCCGCAACCCCGATGCCATCCTGGTGCGTTTTATGCGCGCCACCGGAATGAGCGAAGAAGCCATCGAAACCAGCAAGGCCACCCCTCAATGGGCTACCTTGCGCAAGATGAGTAAAAGCCTCACCTATAACGCTGAATTGTTCGGCAGCGATGGCAGTATCCCGCTGGAGCGTTATTCGCAGGTTGAGGCGCGCTCGCTTTTTTTGGGTGGGGAAGAAAGCTGGGAATATATGTGCGATACCGCCACTAAACTTGCCCAGGCCCTGCCGGACGCCCTGGCGGAGTGCATTCCCGGCGAAACCCACAACCCCAGGGCCAGTGTGCTTGCCCCGATCATCCGTGAGTTCTTATTGGAAAGCGTTTCCATTTTGGACTAAATTTGCAAAGTCTACAATTGAGAAAAGAAGCGGTTCCTAAACGATGAACGGCTTCTTTCTATTTGTCTCCCGGCATTCCTGCAAAGCAGTTGGCAGATGCGGGCAGGTTGATGTGCCGAAGGATTTGATCTCCAGCCGCAGGCGCCTGCCTGCCAAGCTATTCCTTTTAAGTCCCAAGTTCTGTCCGGGGAGGCAGTTCTTTTCTTTTAGACCAAAATATTACTGCGGTTACCAGAATAGCCAGAGCCAGGACCGCGCCGAACTCGGTAAGTAAGTACGGGCTGATTTTAGTATTCAGGATCAAAGGGTCAATATCGTTCAGGAGCGAATTGTGGACCGTATGGAAGATCACGGCGGTCCATAAACTGCCGGATTTGATATAGAGCCAATTAATGATCGTGTTCGCCCCCAGGATCGCGATCGTGAACCAAAACAGGGCGTAAACAAGCGGCGTCGCGCCGTTGTTGTAATTACCCATCAGCAGCAAAGGATAATGAAACAATGCCCAAACAATGCCAGTGATCAGCGAAGCTTTACCAAAGCCATGGATCTTATATAAATTGTTCAACAAGAATCCCCGCCAACCGATCTCCTCCCCCAACACTTGAAATACCACGCCTGTCAGCCCCAGGGTAGGGATCATGAGCAGGCCTTTAAGACCAAGGTCTTGCACCTTATGCATATCCAACTGGGCTAACCCCAGGGCGAGCACCAAACCGTACGCAGCTCCGATGTAGAGCATTGGAACGATGTAACTCAAAAGCTGGAGTTTGGTGTTCTTCCATTTCCAAGCAAAACCCCGGATGTTTTTCTCATAGATCAGGTTTACGACGAGGCCGATGATCGCTGGCGAGAAGATGAGCACTGCAGCGTATGGGAGGTTCTCTTCAATTTTGCCGCCGTTGCGGATGATCAGGAAGTTAAATATCGCCGCGATCACAGCCAAGATTACTAAAAATGTGCTTACTTTTTTCTTGGTTATATTTTGGTTATTGGTCACCTGGTCTCCTCCGTTTGATTGAATTAGCTGCCAGGCGGCGGTTTTGATTTACGGGATAAATTCTCACCTAAGACACCTGCAACTATTTGATATCTTTTGTGAGTTTATCAAGAACTCTTGTCTTATTTGGTTCAATATATTTAATTATTTCTTACGAAGCTGCCAATTTGAAAGAAACACTTTCAAGTGTGCGAATCTGCACGATCCCCTAAGTTAAATCAAAGAACCGCCTAAACAGGCGGCTCATTGACTGTTTTTCTGCTAAAGACTAGGCCAGAACAACTTCGGCGCCGGCGGCTTCCAGCTTGGCCTTGGCGTCGTTGGCAACGTCCTTGCCCACGGCTTCCAGAACCTTGGAATCGGCAGCTTCGGCCATGTTCTTGGCTTCAACCAAACCCAGGGAAGTGAGCTGGCGGATGACTTTGATGACTTCGATCTTCTTGGGGCCGGTGGCCTTGATCACAACGTCAAACTCGGTCTTTTCTTCCACTTCTTCAGCGGGGGCTGCGGCGGCAGCGGGGCCAGCGGCAACGGCCACGGGAGCGGCGGCGCTAACGCCCCACTTCTCTTCCAGGGCTTTAACCAGTTCGGCAGCTTCCAAAACAGAGAGCTTGCTCAGTGCTTCAACAATCTTATCTAATTCAGCCATTTTATTAACTCCTAAATCTCTTTCTTTTGCTTGCCATCATCCATCATGATGGCCTCATTGATCAAGCAGCGCTGGGCTGCTTTTCCGAATTGGCTCGGATGACGGCGGCCAAACCACGGGCGGGTTCGGCTAAAGTACGAACTAGCTGGCTCATGGGTGCCAAAATGGTTCCCAGGAGAGTTGCGCGCATCACGGGCAAAGTAGGCAGGTCTGCCAGGGCGGTTACCTGCTTGACGGTCAGGCTATTCTTATCCAGATAGCCACCGCGAACAGCAAAGGTTTGGTTGCCCTTCAATACCTCGCTCAGCGCTTTGGCAACGGAGGGTGCGTCTTCAAAAGCAAAGACCACCACATTGTTGTTCTCCCAGAATTTTGGGTCGTATTGGTAGCCCTTCTCTTCAAGCACTCGGGTAAAGAGGCGGTTTTTCACCACATGCAGGCGCCCATCTTCATCACGCAGGCGCGCGCGGGCAGCGTTCACATCGGGCATGCGCATCTTGTTATAGGAGAGCACAAATACACCCTTGCTTTTATCCAGCCACTCACCGTATTGTTCAACGATCAGTTCCTTATGTTTTCTCGAAAAAGCCACTCGTTTCTTCCTCCTTCCGATCAAAATAAAAAAGTCTCTCCGTTTTCCAACCGAAGAGACTTAAAGCAAGCAAACTATTGTTTGCGTTAACTCTCCACCTCGGCGGGATATTAAGCCGTAACGGCACCAGCTGTCTTAAGTGAAGTTCACTTTATTCAATTGTGCTGCCCGAGTATACCATAGCTGCGGGCAAGATTCTTACGCGGTTTCTGGCTCCATGGCCAATGCCGCGTTGGCATCAACTTTTACGCCGGGACCCATCGTGGAGGCAACGGTGACCTTCTTGATGAAGGTACCCTTCGCGCCGGATGGGCGGGCTTTGCGCACGGCAGCCATCAGGGCAGCCATGTTTTCCTGCAGGGATTCCACGGGGAAGGAAACCTTGCCCAGCGGAACGTGGATGTTGGCGGTTTTGTCCAGGCGGAATTCCACCCGGCCGGCCTTGGCGGTCTCGATGGCCTTGGCAATATCGCCGGGCTGAACCACGGTGCCAGCCTTGGGGTTGGGCATCAGGTTGCGCGGGCCTAACACACGGCCCAGGCGGCCTACCTTACCCATCATATCCATGGTGCCAACGGCCACATCAAAATCGGTATAGCCGCCAGCAACGCGGTTGATTTCTTCGTCGGTCTCGGCAACAAAGTCGGCCCCGGCGGCACGGGCAGCGGTGGCTGCTTCGCCCTGGGCGAAAACCAGTACGCGCACAGCCTTACCCAAACCCTTGGGTAAAACCACTACGTCACGGATCTGCTGATCTGCCTGGCGCGGGTCCAGGCCAGTGCGCATATGAACTTCGACGGTCTCGTCAAATTTGGCGTATGCGGCATCCTTGACCAACTGCAAGGCTTCCAGCGGTGAATAGACCTTCTCCAGGTCCACCTTTTTTTCTGCGTTTACAAAATTTTTGCCATGTTTGGGCATGCTATCTCCTTGTGGTCATCGCGGGCGTGAGAGCCCTCCCACTAATCTGCTATTTCTCGACGGTGATGCCCATATTGCGGGCGGTGCCTTCAAGCTGCTTGATGGCAGCGTCCATGTCGTTGGCGTTCATGTCGTTGTACTTAACTTCAGCGATCTCTTTAAGCTGAGCGCGGGTAACCTTGCCCACTTTTTCAGTGTGCGGGGTGGCCGAACCTTTTTCAACACCAGCAGCCTTTTTGATCATCACGGCAGCGGGGGGCGATTTAAGGTCAAACTTAAAGGAACCATCCGCGAAAACAGTGATCTCGGCGGGGATGATCTCGCCCGGGCGATTGGCTGTGCGCGCGTTGTAGTCCTTGCAGAAGGCCATGATGTTCACGCCATGCGGCGCCAAAGCGGGGCCGATGGGCGGCGCAGGGTTAGCCTTACCGGCTTGAATCTGCAGTTTTACGATTGCTTTTACTTTCTTTGCCACTTTCTAATCTCCTCTGTGGTCCCAACGGGCGGCAAGCCCTCCCACGTTTTTCCGGCAGCGCCGGTTAAGCTTTTTCCACCTGCAGGAAATCGAGTTCCACAGGGGTTTCGCGGCCGAAGAAGTTCACCATAACGCGAATCTTCGAACGTTCCATATTAATCTCATCCACGGTACCCCTAAAGTCATTAAAGGGCCCATCGATGATGCGTACGCGGTCGCCGGTTTTGTAGCTCACCTTATAAGTTGGCGCCTCATCTTCCATGCGGCGCAGGATGGCGGCTACTTCTTCGGGGCGCAGGGGGGTGGGTTCGTCGCCCATGCCCACAAAACCGGTTACACCTGGGGTATTGCGCACAACGAACCAGGATTCTTCTTCCAGAATCATGTTCACCAGCACGTAGCCGGGGAAAACATGGCGCTCGACCGTACGGCGTTTGCCGTCGCGTACTTCAATTTCTTCCTGGGTCGGGATGACCACATCGAAGATCTTGTCCTTCATTGCCATGGTCTCAATGCGCTGTTCCAGGTTCTTGCGCACCTTGTTTTCATAGCCCGAATAACAGTGGATCACAAACCACTGGCGGTTATCGCTTGCCTGAGCCTCAGCCGGCAGGGCATCAGAACCCGCTTGGACGGTCTCGTCCGCGGTTTCGGGCGCTTCTGCAGCGGCGTCTTCAATTCTTTCTTCGTTTTCCATATCGGCCATTATCAAGGCCTTTCTCTACTATGCCCGGAAGAGCAAACCGATCAACTGGCTAAATACAAAATCCATCAAACCTAAGATCAGAGACATTAGGAAGGTAACGATCAGCACAATGCGGGTCAGCGCCAGTGCCTCGGGCATGGTTGGCCAACTAACCTTACGCAACTCGCCAACGGTTTCACGCCAGAAGCGTTTCAGGCGATCGATGATGCTGGGTTTGTCCTTTTTAGCCATTTTTGTCTCCCGATTTTTGACAGTGCAACGCCGTAAGCGTTTACGGCGTTGCCATTAACAGGACAGGTAGGAATCGAACCCACAACCCCCGCTTTTGGAGAGCGGTGCTCTGCCAATTGAGCTACTGTCCTAAGCGTGTTCCGCTAGCGGAACTACTTCACCTCACGGTGCAACTGATGTGAGCGGCAGCGTTTGCAGTATTTCTGCATTTCCAGGCGCCCAGGGTCGTTACGGCGGTTTTTCTCCGTCGTGTAATTGCGTTCTTTGCACTCAGTGCATGCCAGGTGGATCACCGGGCGGATGTCTTTCTTTTTTGACGCCATAATCTTTTAAACATGGCTGCCCTTCAGGAGGGCAGCCATGCATCCTCCATCTAAAAAACTAACCGATGATCTTGGTGATCCTGCCAGCGCCCACGGTGAGGCCGCCTTCGCGGATGGCGAATTCGGAACCTTGCTCGATAGCCACTTTCTGGATCAGCTTGACTTTCAGACCATTCACGTTGTCGCCGGGCAGAACCATCTCTACGCCTTCGGGCAGGGTAACGTCGCCGGTGACATCGGTGGTGTGAATGTAGAACTGCGGGCGATAGCCGGTGAAGAACGCGCTGTGACGGCCGCCTTCTTCCTTGCGCAGGATGTAGACCGAGCATTCGAACTCGGTGTTGGGGGTGATGGAACCGGGCTTAGCCAGAACCATACCGCGTTCAACCTGGGTGCGATCGATACCGCGCAGCAAGATACCAGCGTTATCGCCAGCCAAACCCTGGTCCAGCAGTTTGTGGAACATTTCGATGCCGGTGGCAACGGTGCTCAGGGGCTTGTCCATCAGGCCAACGATTTCAACGGGGTCGTTGAGCTTGATCATACCGCGCTCGATACGGCCGGTGACCACGGTACCGCGGCCTTTGATGCTGAAGACGTCTTCAATGGGCATCATGAAGGGCTTGTCGGTCTCGCGGACGGGATCCTGGAAGTAATCGTCCACGGCGTCCATCAATTGCACGATCGGCTGGTAAACAGGATCGTTGGGGTCGGTGGAAGTGGATTCCAGGGCCTGTTTGGCAGAACCGCGGATGATCGGTACATCATCGCCAGGGAAGTTGTTGTTGGAGAGCAGCTCGCGAATTTCCATCTCAACCAGCTCGAGCAGTTCGGGGTCATTCATTTGGTCGATCTTGTTCAGGAAGACCAGAATGGCGGGAACTTCAACCTGGTGGGCCAAGAGCACGTGCTCGTGGGTTTGGGGCATCGCACCATCGGGGGCGCTGACGACCAAAATGGCGCCGTCAACCTGGGCCGCACCGGTGATCATGTTCTTGATGTAGTCACGGTGACCAGGCATGTCCACATGGGCATAGTGGCGCTTGGCAGTTGTGTATTCAACATGGGTGATGTTGATTGTGATACCGCGGGCTTTTTCCTCGGGGGCGTTATCGATGGTATCGTACGCGCGGTACTCACCGAAACCGCGGAGTGCCTGCACCTTGGTGATGGCAGCGGTCAGGGTGGTTTTGCCATGGTCAATATGACCCATGGTACCAATGTTCATATGGGGCTTTGAACGGTCAAACTTTTGTTTCGCCATGCTTGTTCTCCTTAACAGCGATCTTTCTATTCTTTTCTTTTACTCGGCAAAAGCCCACATTGGGATTTGAACCCAAGACCCCGGTCTTACCAAGACCGTGCTCTACCATCTGAGCTATGTGGGCAGCCGTACCGCAAACCGCAGCCGCGGTTTGAGTGGATGGTGAAGGATTCGAACCTCCGAAGGCTTCTGCCATCTGATTTACAGTCAGACCCCGTTGGCCACTTGGGTAACCATCCATTTTCCTTGGGCGCAGGTTTACCCGCTGGAGATGATGGCCGATCTCTCGGTCACCATCGCGAACAGATAATGCCTAGCCGACGATGGGAATCGAACCCATAACCTACCACTTACAAGGCGGTTGCTCTACCATTGAGCTACGCCGGCGCCCTTGGATATTCGTTTTTTAAACTGCTATTTCCTGCTTGATGCAGATTGATAAGTATACTAAAACCTGCACGCTTGCGCAAGACTTCCTATTTCACCAGTCTTAACAGCAAGGGCTGAGTTTATCAGGATTGCACCGGAGAGTCAAGGTAAAAAACGCCCAGTTTCTCGGGTAAAAACGCCTTGCCTGCCCCGTATTCCAGCGAGGGTCTAAACGTCTTCCAAAATGGTGCGGGCGGTCATATCGTCGGTGACCAGCATGTTCACATATCCGCCGCGCAAGGCGCCGATGATCGGTTCCACTTTGTTGGGTCCGCCGGCGATTCCCAATCGGGCCGGGATGCGCATCAGTTGATCCAAGGAGATACCGATGAGGCGGGCAGTGTAGTCCAGCGAGCTCGGCTTGCCGTCAATATTAAAGAAGTGGCCGCAAACGTCCCCCACCGTGCCTTCGTCAGTCAGCTGGCGCAGGTCGTCCTCAGTGGCGTAACCGCTGAGGTAGAAGGACGACTCAGCCTTGGCGGTTGTGCCAATGCCCAGAACCGCCACGGTTGAACGCCCGCCGTAGTCCAGGGTCTCGCGGATGCTGGGGTCGCGCTTGAGGATGTCGGCTACTTCCTTGGTCTCCAGCATAAATGGGGCGTTCAGGTAAACCCCTAAACCGCCCACTTTGTTGACCAGGTATTGCAGGTGATGGTGCGCGTCGAACTCCAAAAGCCGCCCGGAGAGGGACCCCAGCAGCTGCACAACGGTCACATCCGGTGTCAGGCGTTCCAACTCGATGGCTTCGATGGTTTTTGAAACCGCCGAACCCCAGGATGTCCCGATCACCACGCCTGGTATCAGGTAGCGCTGCAAAATCTTGGCTGCCGCCCCGGCAACCGTGGGCACAAGTTCCATTTGGTTGTCTACGCTAACTACAACAGCTTCCTTGAGGTCAAATGCTTCCTGAAGCCCTTCAGCCAATTGCGCGTCTCGCCGCAGCGGGTGCACAACGTTGATATTGACGATTCCGCTCGCCCGGGCCTCCGCCAGGAGGTGCGAGATCATCGAACGCGTCACGCCAACTTTGGCCGCGATCTCACTTTGGTGCATGTCATCGATGTAGTACATCTGGGCAATTCTCGCCAGGTACTCCGCGCGCTCAATTCCTTTTCTGCGTGGTGCCATTCCAATCCCTCGTTGCTTTCGCGAATTTAGTTTAATTGACGCTTGTACCAAAAATGATAGTCTGCAGATTGACATTCGTCAATAGAAACTAACAATAATGGCCTATTCGTGCCAAGCGTGAATTTACAATCCAAGCGAAAGGTATGCGGTGTTGCTAATGAGTTGTTCAGTTATGGGATCAAGGCCCGTAAGGTGATGGGCGCAATTTGCCTTCCAGCAACTCCAAGCGCGTTGCCTCAATGAAGCGCAGCTTGCCCATGGTGAGCACATCGGGGTTTACCCGGGTGAGGTTTAACCCGGTACCGCTGGCAGGCGGCGGATTGCCGGCGAATAGCGCGTCCAAGATCGGTGTAAGGTCCGGCTCATCCTCTGAAGCCAGCACAGCCACCCAATTCGGCGCGTCTGAGAGGCCCGCCTGCCCTTCAACGCCGATCAGTTGGATGTTTTTGCTCGTCAGGTAATTAACCAGCTCCGGGCTGGAGACCTCTGGCTGGATGTAGACAGAATTCACAAATTGGGCCAGCAGTTCATCCGCCGCGCTCTGATAGTTCGCCGCGCTGCTCATCCCCGCGGATTTTGGATAAAAAGTTACCGGTGCGAAACGGCTGTTGCAGAGGCCGCAGTAGAACTGCGTTCCCACCGTAAATGCTTCCTGAATCCGTTTTCCGGCGGGGTCATCGGCCTGGTAGAGCACGCCGGTCCGGAAATCATCGCTGACCAAGCCCAGGGTATAGCCTGCCAAAAAAGCAATCTGCTCGCTAGTAGCCTGGGTGCCGGAAGCTGCGTAATAAAGGTTCGGCGCGTTGCCGCTTAGCGGCCGCAGGCTCAGGAACTCTGTCTGGGCCGCGCCTTCAGCCATACTTAAAGTTTGCTCGGCAGGCGCCAGGCTGACGACCACCTTGACCGTGCTGCCCAACTGCGGCGAGCTCAGGTTATCAGCCTGCAAGAAGCGCATGCCATGCGAGTTGGCGTACTCCTGCAGCGCGGCAGCCTGAGCGCTCACCAGGGCGGGGTCGCTGCCGGCAGGGGCCCAAAGCAATAGCTCCGCAGCTAGCGGAGCACCCGGGCTGGCCTGGGTTTGAGCGGGAGGCAGGGCGCTCTGGGCTGGCTCGGTGGGCAAAGTGCCCGGGCCAGGTGCCTGAGGCGTGACCGGCAAGTCCGGCCCGTGTGCTTCCAGGGTTTGGGCCACGTAAGTTTCAATGTTGGCGGGTGGAAGTGTTGCGGTTGCCGCGGGCTGCTGATTGCAGGCCATCAGCAGAAAAACCAGTAGCACCAGAATACTGATCAGATTGCGCTTTTGCATGGGCATTATTTTACCGTAAGCCCCGAACATGGTCCTCGAGGCCCATGCCAAGCCTTAGACAGGCCCCGGCCAATGAGATAACAAGGCCGATTAGGGCAAGCATGCAAGCATTGTTTTCGGCCTAAAGATTTCCCTCAGGTATAATCTTTAAGACCCTTTAAGCGGATAAAAAATGAGCCTGCCCACTAGCCAAGCCACCCCGGATACACCCCCCCAGCCTGCCCCGGAATCGCGCATGCGTCTGCGTGAAGCCCTGCGCAAAGGCGATAGCCCCCAGCTTTACGAGTATCTACAGGCGCTTAAAGCAGGCAGTTTGCCGGACCTGGATTATTTCGTCGGCCTGCTGCTCAGCGCGCTGGCGCTCTACCTGGCCATCGTCCTGAATCAGCCCCTGATTCTGTTCGTCGCGGCCATCAGCGCGCCCTTCCTCAAGCCGCTGGCTGGCCTTGGGGCTGCCGCGGTGCTGCCTTCCGTCACGCATTTCCTGCTTTCGCTCCTGGGTTTGGCGGTCAGTTTTGGTGTCTATCTGATGAGCGGCTGGTTGGCCGGCCTAACTCAAAGCCAAAGCCTTTCGCATCCCAGCCTGCCGCACACCCATTTGCTGCGTTCCACCTGGCTGGAATGGGCTACGCTGCTCGCCGCGGCTGTTTTGGTCGGCTACTTCTTCGCCCGTCTGGAAGAACGCTACCGCCTGGCATCCGCCGGCCTGGCCTATCTGATCTTCCTGCCTGTGGGTCTCACAGGTTACCTGATGCAGGTCATGCCGGATCAAACCTGGATGGCAGCCCTGATCATCGTTTTGGCGCGTCTTTCCGCCGCCGCCTTTGGCATCCTGGCAGGCATTTGGCTGGCGGGCATTGCCCCGCGAAAAAGCAGCGGGATGGCTATCACGGTCATTCTGGCCCTGCTCCTGGCGGCCTCAGCCGGTGTGTATGCCGGCTCCCGTTTCTCGCTGATCGCGCTGGACCCTCTGCCTACCGAAGCCAGTCCCCCGCCCCCCACGCCTGAACTGCCGGCAGCTTACGCCAGCAGCACCGCCATGCCCAGCAAGACCAGTTCCGGACCAACAAGCACACCACGCCCAACCCTGCCCAGCGCTACGCCCACCCCCGCACCGATTCCAGCAATCGTGCGATCGCCGGACGGCATCATCGTTCGCGCGCAGCCTGGCAGTCAATCCGAGGTGATCACCTACCTTAATAATGCGGATGAAGTTGAAATGCTGGGCGAAAGTGAGTTGATTGGCAGCACTGTCTGGCAGAAAATCCAAACTGCTGATGGAAAAACTGGGTGGGTCCTAGCCCGGCTCCTGGCCACGCCGGTGCCTCCAAAACCCTGATCAGGTCTCGATTAAATCCAAATTATCAATGGGAACCGTGAGTTCCTGCCCATCCGCGGTACGCACAATTGCCGGCATCAGTTCCAAGCCAGAGGCAAACCGCAGCGGCAACTGGGGTAATTCCACCACTTCCGCCAAAATCCCGCTGTAGGGTCTGCCGCTTAACCGCACTTTGCTGCCAGGCCTTAATGCCCGTACCAGGGTAAACGCGGGCTGGCTCTGGCCGCCGCTCACGGCTTGGATCAATTCCGGATGTTTTCCTGAACCTCCATCCGGCGAAGCGGCCATCAGGTAAACCGGCACGGACGGGTTAGCCAGCATAGCCCTGACCAGTTCCAGGCTAATCGAATCCAGGTTCAAATCACCAAAACCCGCCAGGCTGATCACCGCGATCGGCAACTGGCGCAGGTAGTCCAGGTGTTCCGGGAGGATCGAAGGAAACACCAAACCAGCTGCCCCGCCTTCCACAACCCGGCGAATGCCTTTCAAACTGGGCAAAACTTCAAAGTAAACCAGCTTTTCGTCCACCGAGATCGGACTGGAATCTGTCCAGGCAACCAAGGTGCCCTTGGCGTTCCTGCCATTGCCCCACAAGCCTTGCAAGAGGCTGGCATGCATGGCTATCACCGCACCGCGCCCGGGGATCAGTTCCACGACCTCACCCGGGAATGGCGCCAGGGCCTGCAGCTTGCGTTCGCCAAGTGCCAGGGTCACTTTACCATCGCGGATCGAAACCACGCGTCCGGCAGCCGGCGCCCGGAATATCCGCGCCACCAGGCCGGGTTTCTCCGCAATCAGGTCCCCTGCTTCTACACTTTCGCCAACCAGACGGGCCAGGTATTTATCTGCTTCAGCGGGATGGATCCTAAAGCTGTTCACCAGGTCGAACACCTGGAAGCACTCCGGCAGACTGATTTCCGCTACCGCCTGGCCTTCTTCAACCTGGTCGCCAATACCAACCAATACCTGGCCGCTGTAATCCAGGCGCACAGGCCAAAGAACCTGTTCATGGCGTTTGGCAATCAAGGCACGCATCTAGGCTCCCAGCTCCCAAAGCCATTCCTGGCGTTTCTCGGTAATTGCCCGGGCATCGCCAGGCAAACGTAAAGGCCTGCCGCGCGCGTCCACGATCACACCCAGGTTTCCGCCGCTCACCCGCAGCCATCCCCCCAGCCCCGGTTGGCCCATACCCACATCGGCCTGCGATTGAGGCGCGAGGTAGAGGCGACCTGGCGCTTCGGGGCTGATCTCGATGCGCCTTAATGCGCCGGGTTTAACTTCAATTTGTTCACGCAGCTGGCCTTCGCCCTGGTCCACTTCCAGTTTCAGCAGACTGCGCCCGGGGAATGCAGCGCCGGTAACGTTTACAACCGTCCCCAGGTTCTCAAAGATGCCGGCATCCAGCATTTGTGCCGCCAGCATTGGTTCCTCCGCCGCCAACCCGCCCAGGGCATAAAGCAGACCTTCCTGGTCCAATACGATGGTCGTAATGCCATGCGGGCGGATGCCGTCCAGGGCCATCAGCATGGTTTCTGCCTGGGAAGGGATGCCATCCAGGCTTTCGCCGCTGAGGATGATCGGTTCGTAGGCCCCAACCAAACCTTCCCTTGCCTGATACTCAAAATCCGGGATTGCTGTGGCGGCTGCCTGCAGGGCCTGCATGATCCTCAGCCGCTGCCAGGCCAGATCCAGGGCCATATCCTGCACCGTGGCGGGTTTCAACCCGGGATGAACGATCTGGTCGAGCATATACAGCGCTGCCTCATTTTGCTCCACGGCCAGGGCCGATTGCTTAACAAGGTCACGGGCAAGCTCAGTTTTTGGCCGACCGGGCAGTTTAAGGCCCATGTAATGGCCATGTCTTGCCGCCGCCAGGCTAATCTCCTCTGAGCCCAGGTCCAGATTGAGCACGCCTTTGCCGACTGGGT
>ENA-UOOM01002220-UOOM01002220.1-fermentation-metagenome-genome-assembly--contig:-NODE-2220-length-16492-cov-10.801849_pt1 | contig 16492 bp, 12 predicted proteins | sample MGYA00245781_ERZ724031 | MGnify/ENA primary metagenome ERZ724031 (study PRJEB28704, sample SAMN03018317) | fermentation metagenome | biome: anthropogenic terrestrial biome; feature: soil... | reverse complement strand
ATTTGGTTGCAGGATTAAAAAACATCCTTTATATTTGCAACCGTTTCCAATTATATGGAACGTTATTAAACAATGGTTACAACTTCTATTCGAATTCCCGGCGCTTACCACACATCATTCTCTGTGAGTATGTGTTGTATGTGTATGCCCTTTTTTAAAGGGGATATCGGATGGAGTATGTAAAAAAGTGACAGCGACCGTATAAAACTTACAACATACAGGCAGAAGCCCTTCCGATAGCGATTCGGAGGGGCTTTTTTAATTAATAATGAAGTAATGAATGAATAAGTATGAAAAAAAATCTCTTTTTTGCGCTGTTAAGCGCGCTCGTTTTAGTGGCTTGTCAAAAGCAGGAAGCCAAGTATGAAATACAGGCTACCATTGCCGATACGGGAAAACCGGCGAAGGCATTTTTAGTGTTCCAGAATGATTCGGGAGAAAACGTGATCGATTCGGTTCTGATCGAAAAGGGCAGTTTCCGCTTTTCGGGGGCTTATGAAGCGCCCTTCTCGGCAACGATTGCCATTGATTATGATGGAAATCAACCTTTCTCGCGCCAATTGGAAGACCGGTTGAATTTATTTGTCGAACAGGGTAAGATTACTTTAACCAGTCCCGACTCCATAAAGAATGCCGAAATATCCGGTTCCCCTCTGAATGCCCTCTCGCAGGAATACGATTCGTTGGTGGCCGACTTCCAGACTCAAAAATCGGAATTGCAGAACGAATTTCGTTCCGCTTCGGAGGAGGACCGGAAATCGGAAGCATTCCAGCAACAACTGAATGAACGCTGGGAAGCGATTGAAGGGAAAGAAAAAGCGGTCGCTTATGACTTTTTGTTGGCTCATAAAGAGTCATTCATCAGTTTGGCCAAAGCGCTCCCCGTCTATCTCGGATATGATCCGCAGGTGGAAACGTTCGATTCCGTCTATTCCCTGTTGTCGCCCGAGGTTAGGAATACGATATTGGGGCGTACGTATGCCAAACGTATCGAAACGCTGAAGGCAACGCAAGTAGGAAAGATCGCTCCCGATTTTACACAAAACGACACGGTGGGAACCGCTGTGAGCCTGTCGGATTTCAGGGGAAAATATGTTTTATTGGATTTTTGGGCATCTTGGTGTGGACCGTGTCGTCATGAAAATCCGTTTGTCGTGTCGGCTTTCGAAAAATATAAGGATAAGAATTTTACCATATTGGGTGTCTCCCTCGATGAGTCGAAAGAGGATTGGTTGAAGGCTATTCACGATGATAAGTTGGCCTGGACGCAGGTTTCCGACTTGAAAGGCTGGAAAAACGACGCTTCTACCCTCTATGGCGTGAGGGGCATTCCCGCCAATTTCCTGCTGGATCCCGATGGAAAGATTATCGATAAGAATTTGCGTGGAGATAAGCTTGTCGAAGCGTTGGAGAAGTATTTACAGTAAAACCGACAGTTGTTATTCCGAAGCGGAATCAGAAACGACTCTCCATCCGAATTTATGAGGAGGAGATGAGGCCGGAAATATAAGTAGTATTGAGCAAGAAAGGAGTAATCCGGATATTTACCCTGGCTTACTTCTTTTTTTCTGCTTGAAAAAAACAAAAGCACATTTCTTTTTGTTTATTGGTTACTTTTTGAGAAGAATATTGCATGGATTTGCATCAAAAAATTGATTTTTAACATTAATTTTTTGCATAGTAAAAGGCGAAAGAGTTATATTTGCATTCGTTTTGGGTTAGAACGTGTAAAAGTTAAAAAATACCGTCCTGACATCTTGCTTTTTGAAGGTTGTTGCGTGTCCTTTTATTAAAAAAAGAAATACAAATAAACGATTTTCCAAAAGGTGACTGTAAAGTATATCTTTTTGCCTGATTTTTGTGGTAAAATGAAAGTTTTTTCAAAATAAGAGTTCTATATTTGTATAGCTATTGAAAATTAATATATATTTGCAGGGAGAATGTCATTGTTGTATGTGTGTTAATCACACGTGGGGATATGAAAAATCCCTACAGCGTACGTAAAATCGTAGAGTAACGATTGAATTGAAGATTATAAAATAGAGTTTAATTAAAAAGTAGAGTTTATGAAAAGAAAACTAGTATTGTTTTTGACCCTGTTCTTTGTGGGAATAGGGCTGGCGACTGCTCAGACACGCGTACAGGGTATGGTGGTGGATGAAGCAGGAGAACCTGTCATCGGGGCTACGGTGACCGTTAAAGGATCTTCGCAAGGGACGGTTACCGATATTGACGGGAATTTCACAATTTCAGCTCCGGCAAACGGAACATTGGTCGTTTCGTATGTGGGGTATGTTCCGCAAGAAGTTGGCGTGAGTGAAAATGTGAGAGTGACATTGGTGGAAGATTCTGAGTTATTGGATGAGGTTATGGTTGTTGCTTATGGAACAACAAAACGATCTTCTTTCACAGGATCTGCGAGTACTATTAATAATAAAACCATCAAAGATATTCCGGTTGTATCTTTTGAACAAGCGTTGCAAGGAGCCGCATCAGGCGTAACAATATCTTCGTCATCAGGACAACCCGGTTCACAACAGCGAATATCCATCAGGGGAGTAGGATCTATCAATGCAAGCACAGAACCTCTTTATGTCGTGGACGGCATACCTATGTCTCCTGAAAATATTTCCATCTCGGGTGTTACCGACTCTCCGGGTTCTTTAGGTATATCCAGTATTATAAATCCCTCCGATATTGCATCAATCACCGTATTGAAGGATGCGGCCGCCGCTTCGCTTTATGGCTCGAGAGCGGCCAATGGTGTGATTCTGATTGCGACTAAATCGGGAATAGCGCAAAAAGGTAAAACTCGTGTTACTTTCAAGGCGCAAGCCGGATTTAATGATTGGGCGGTGAAAAGCCGTGAAATCGTAAGCGGAGATGAATTACGTGAATTATGGACAGAAAGTTATTACAATTATATAAATGACGCTGTTGGTGATAACTGGACAGAAGAACAAATTTGGGAAGAAGTGAATGGGACCATTGATTATTATGCTGCAAAGCCTGAAAATGGACAATATTCCGATTGGGAAAAAGCGTTATTCAAAAAAGGTTCTTCTCAGTTATATGAGATTAACTTGGCCGGAGGTAATGATAAAACCCATTTTTTTGTTTCCGCTGCTTATAACAAGACGCAGGGAATGGTCAAAACATCCAATTCGCAACAATATACTGGGAGGGTAAACTTATCTCATGATGTAAATGATCGCTTCAAGATAGGTACGAATCTGTCTGTATCTAAAGTAGGGCAAGAGAGAGTGATGGAAGGGACAGCTTATGCCAATCCGTATTATGCCACTCGTACTTATCTCTGGCCGACAATACCTATTTATAATGAAGATGGATCTTATTATAATGGCGAACTACTGAGCGGATATGAAAATTTAGTCCAAAGTGCAAATACAGACAAATACCCTCAAAGTGTATTCGATTCGCGCTCTTCTATATGGGGTGAGTATCTGATTGTAGATAACTTGAAATTCAAACAGACATTAAATTATTCAAGGACAACAAACGATGCGACTACTGTTTGGCCTTTTTCAGGAGGAAATGGTGAAGGTATGAATGGTTTAACTATAAAATATAGTACAGGAAATGAAATTTTGTATTCATCGTCACTTCTCACATATGACAAGGTAATAGGTTCACATGATTTCGATATTCTGGTCGGATGGGATGTGGAAAGACGTGATTACAAGGAACTACAGGCCGTCGGTCAGGGTTTTGCTTCCGATAAAATATCGGATTTGAGTAGCGCTGCCATCCCTACAGGAGCTTATTCCATTACGCAGCCGGATAGAATGTTGTCGTTATTCTCTCGTTTAAATTACTCCTATGCGGATAAATATTATGCTTCTGCCAGTTTTCGTCGAGATGGTAGTTCCAGATTAGGAGAAAATAATAAATGGGGTAATTTTTGGTCTTTATCTGGCGCATGGCGATTGTCGGAAGAATCCTTTATTAAGGATAATCTTTCTGCAATAGATAACTTAAGGTTACGACTCTCTTATGGAGAAAGCGGAACTCTTCCATCTAGTTGGTATGGATCACAAAATACCTATGCGCTTTCCGGAAGTTATTCTAAAAACCCCGTGATGTATCCGGCTAGAATCCCAAATCCGGACTTGTCATGGGAAAAATCAAAGACACTAAATTTCGGATTGGATGTAAGATTATGGGATGCATTCACTTTTGAAATGGATTTATATGATAAAAAAACATCAGATTTGATAGCTTCTATCCCCGTTTCGCAAGCCACTGGATTCTCAAGTTATTTGAGCAATGAGGCTGAAATGTCTAACAGGGGAATCGAGTTTTCAATCGGTTATGATGTATTTAAGAGCAAAGAACCGTCGGGTTTCTTTTGGAATACGCAGATCAATTTTGCCCACAATGTGAATAAGGTGAACAAAATTTACGGCGGAAAAGACAATACCTCCCGATCGCCGTTTATTACCCGCGAAGGCGAAGCGTATTATAGTTTCTATTCGAGGGAATATGCCGGATATGATCCCGAGACAGGGGAAGAGCAATGGTACACAAATAAGCAACTCGAAGATGGCTCGTTTGAAAAGGAAATTACAAAAAATCCGGGACAAGCGAATCGTGTGATTGTCGGCAAAGCCGATCCTAAACTTACCGGCGGATGGTTGAATACTTTCTCTTTTAAAGGATTCAGTTTGAGTGCTCAGATGGCATTTTCTTGGGGTGGTAATTTTTATGATAACTCAGGGTGGCCAGCAATGTCTAACGGAAGATTCGATTTCACTTATTTGCCTTCTAAAGGACAATTAGACAGATGGCAAAAACCGGGAGATTCGGATAAAGCGTATGGAAGACGTTCGTATGGGTATGCTTACGGAAATTACGGCTCTTCTAAATGGCTTTTTGATGCCAGCTATCTACGATTGAAGAATCTTTCTTTGAGTTATTCTTTGCCTGCAACGGTAATCAATAAAATTGATTTGAGCTCCGCACGACTTATCGTATCATCTACGAATCTTTTTACGATTTCAAAAACAGATGACTATGATCCAGAGTCTGCTTATAATGGAATTGTCGGTTTTGCATTGCCTCCTTTGAAAGACGTAACTTTCGGGATAGAAATCAGTTTTTAATTTTTAAATGGAAGAAAAATGAATACATATTTATATAAGACAATATTTTTATTGACGGTTTTTTTTGCAACGGTTTCGTGTTCGGACTTTTTGGAGGTGTCACAATCCGACGAGTTGCCTAAAGATGAAGTCGTAACGAATGTGAAGGAAGCGAGTGCCGCTTTAAATGGCATTTATACTCTCATGAAATCGGCAAGCTATTACGGTTGCGATCTGGTAACCTACGGCGATGTGCGTGGCGACGATATGGGCACCATGGCGGCGGGTGACAGAACTGCTTCTCAGTACACTTACGGGCATACTACGTCCCTGACATCTACGAATGCTGGTTCTTTTTGGGAATATGGATATCGGATGTTAGGTAGATGCAACAGCCTATTAGAAAGAATTAACGCGGGCGCTGTTCAAACTTCATCTGATGCAGAGAAAGCGCAATTGAATGATATAAAAGCGCAGGCTTTGACGTTGAGGGCATTACTACATTTCGACTTGGTGCGCATTTATGGAGAGCCCTACTTGAAGAACAAAGATGCATGGGGCGTCATAAAAGCTGATCGAGTGATTAATAAAGAAGAGCAACTTGCCCGAGTCTCTGTGAAAGATATTTACTCTTTTATGGTTTCGGATTTGACAGATGCAATCGGAACTACTGAAAAGCCCAATTTGTCTGAAGACAAAAAAAACGGTTATATCAATCTATGGGCTGCCAAATCGTTGTTGGCAAAAATATATCTTTATATGGGAGAATATAAAAAATCCTACGATTTGGCAGAAGATGTAATAAACGGTGGAGTTTACTCTCTTATTGCCGGAAGTGATTATGTAAGATCATGGGGAGAAGCATTTTCCTCGGAAGCCATCTTTGAGTTATATACTTCCGATGTGGAAAATGCCGACCGAGAATCGATTGGATATGTTTTAAGTCCTGACGGTTATGCTGCCAGTGGCTCTACGCAAGAGCTATTTGATTTGTTGAATGAAGACCCGAAAGATTATCGATTAAAGTTAGTTACTAAAAAAGAGGGCGAAGATAAAAAAATAAGATATTTTATTAATAAATACCCTGGTAGAGAAGGTAATTTGTATGTCAATAATCCACATATCATTCGTTTGTCCGAGGTGTATCTTATTGCTGCAGAAGCGGGTGCTTATGTAAATGAAGCAAATGCAAAGAAGTATCTGGATGATCTTCGTAAGGAAAGAAGGATTTCGACTACTGAAAGTCCGTTCGTACCTACACCGGAAAGTGTGAGCGGTGGAGTTTTGGTCGATTTGGTAAAGGTCGAGAGACGCAAAGAATTGTTCGGCGAAGGACATCGGTTTTTTGATATTACAAGGGATTTAGGTACAAAAACCATGAAAAGAACAGGAACACCCACCTTTCCACTTAACAACGATATTTATGTGAAAGAAATCGGTTGGAATAATGATTATTCGTATTTACTGATTCTACCCATTCCGAGTGAAGAAAAGGATAATAATGCGGTTATCCAACAAAATGAGGGGTATTTAAACTAGTTATTTTATTGGTTTCTAAAAGAATTTATTTTATTTTTTTGTGATTCCAAAAAGCTAAACGGATTACAAATTATGTTTTGTAATAGAGCTCAGTATTGGCTGAGCTCTATTTTTTTACTGTTTTTTATTTCTCTATTGTTAGAGTTGTCGATGTCTTATCTAAACCTTCTGTAAACTATTTGTTCTTTCTGTTTTCCACGATTGTTTCTTCCTTCTTTTTCGTAATAATGAGCATCTTCACTATTTTCAAATTCTCGGGGAGCGACCACAGCCCTTTTATCTCCTCGTTATACGCCAATTCTTATTTTTTTGTTTGTTATTCCAATCATTATTATTGTCCGGAATAACAAACATTGGAGGAATGAATACGAGAAAGCAAGTCATATTCCCGAAGCACAAATCCTTGCTGGAACACATGGGTTTATTTTGACGGAAGAAGGGTGGGTGTTATCTCCTGCTTATGATTTAAACCCTTCTATTGATAAAGACCACTTGTCTCTGAATATTGATATGGATGACAGTGCATTCGATATCCTTGACAATACTTCATTCATGGTTGTTGACCTCTTATTCTGTTAACGAATCAACGAAATCTCCAAACCTCAAAATCTTTTCACTATTGGGCTTATTGAATAGCAAATGTTCAAAATCTTTTTGCTTTTTCTTCAAATCAACCGTTTTCAGTAATTCGGCCGTTGGATGTTTAAACTCCTGCAGGTTATGTATTCCACAACGCTTTGATAAAAATTCATAGTCCGGTTTCGTTTGCGCCAATAAAAACATCAAATCGTAAAAGTCACGCCTCTTGGAGCGTACTAACATGGCTGCTATTTTTATACTGCACAATACGCCATCGGAAGGGACAGGAAACGGGAAAAAAATCCGCAACCTTTGATATTTATCGTTCTTGCTTATGGCCGCTTAATTCCAAATCGAACAACAGTTCCGGAAAATAAATATTCCGTCTGAATGCCGTCAGTTTCGGATTGTTTTTATCTTTTGCTTCAACTCGTATCCGAACATCAAGTTTTCTTTAACATTCTTATAAGAGTATTCGCCAAATTCGTTACGAAATGAAGCCGTTTTCAAAGATGTCACGCTGGTAACCTGCACCACCGCTTCCGGTATTATTCCGTAAAATGCCAATGCCGTGTGCAAGCTAATATAAGATGGACGATAAATTCGATTAGCAAAATAAAGGGAATAATCCGGCTTGTTCTTATATTCCGAAAAGGCGAAATACTCTTGTCTTAATCGGATAAGATACCCTTTCTTAGCCCAACGGGCAAGGTTATTCCTGTCAAAATCGGGATGCCATGCATATACCTGTCACATGGGATATGACGGACGAAATTACCTGCGAAAGAGAGATTCGGGGTGTTTTGGAGGCGGCACGTGCAACCCGATGCGATAACCTTTTTATCGTCACAAAGGATGAAGAGCGGATAATATCCCGGGAAAGCAAGCAGATCAATATTGTGCCGGCTTGGAAATGGTTGTTGCAGCCGATAACTCAGGCTTGAAATCTTTCTTTTCCCGGGAATATTCTTTCCATTATTTTTTATTTGCCCCGTTCGAGATAGAATCTCGATATTTTTAGTTAAGTTTGTGTTCTGAACAACTATCTAATCTCAATAATGCGCAAGATATTTAATTTTGTCCTTTTTCTGTTAAGTATGTTCTTGCTTATATCTTGTAATAATAGGCAAGACAAAGAAATATATAATCGTTTGTCCCGATGGGATAAAGCGGTTGACAGCATTCCCGAGCAAATATCGGATAGTTTACAAACTCTCGATCCGCAAACGCTCTCGCGGGCAAACAGGGCTTATCGTCGTTTGCTGGTAACGATTGCGGAAGATAAAACATATGTCGATTTTACTTCCGACTCGCTTATCCAAAAGGTCGCCAACTATTATGAGAAGCACGATCCGAAAAGCGAAAACTACATTCGCTCTCTCATCTATTTGGGCATTGTCCGTAATCGTATGGGGGTGAATGATAGTACGGCTTACGAGCCATTGAAAAAAGCCGACCGGTTATTTCAAAAACAGCCTAATCCTAATCCGACTATCGGGTATATGATTAATTACTTTTTGGGAAGTATTCATTATAATAATGCAAACTTTGAACTTGCAAACAACTATTATAATGAAACTCTCGATTTTGCGCGATTGGAAAAAGAACCGACTCATATTTTTGATGCTTTTTTAGTGCTTTTTTGGAATGAAATGATTCAGAAGAATCAAGAAAAAAGTAAACAATATATGGATTCATTAGTTACCTTTTATTCTATACTTCCTGAAAAAGAATATTTTATTTTAAATGTACAATCTGCTTATTATGATACACAAGGTGAATATGAAAGAGCGCTGGATTTTGAAAAGAAAAAATTGAATTTAAGCCTTTTTCTGAAAGAAAAGATTGATTTTTCTCGAGTATATTTTAATATTTCAGATAGATATAATAATATAGGACAACTGGACAGTGCTATGTATTATGCCCAAAAAGCTATTGATATGGTTAAAGATTCTACCTATAGACATAATTATATTTTTTATGAGAATGTTGCATATATTGCTGAGAAACAGGGCAATTTTGGGCTAGCAAATAATTATCTTAAAAAGGCTTCGGAAATATATAAAGAATCGGTTAAGAAGCGGTTGGATACGCAGGTGATGGAGTTGGAAAAGAAATATGATTTATCTGAAGCGGAAAACCGGGCATTACGCTCCCGGCAAACAATGCTCAGTACCGTCGTACTTTCTTTATTATTATTGATGGTGCTCATTCTGGTGATGATGATCAATCGCCGCCATCGGCGCAAAGCAAAAATGAGATTAATGGTTTCCGAACATGAAAATCAAAAGCAGACATTACAAACACAGTTGCTTACCGAAGAAGCGAATAAGAGGAAATGGCTTATGGCGTTATACGGCCATATTTCCGAACGGCTGACTTCCTTACAGGAGCAGTTCGACCAATTATCCCAACGATATGTCTCTTCGCAACCTAAAATATACGAATCGATGCGGACGCTTTTGCGTTCCACGGAAACGGAACTGCGTGATTTGCCGGAAGAGTTGCTTCCGGATGCCGAGACCTTCTTTCAATATACGGGTATTCAGGACGCGGATTCCCATTTGAATGAAACGGATAAGTTGCTATTGATGCTGGTAGCTTGTCATGCCGATAATCGTCAAATCGCGACTTTTATGAATGCCTCTCTCCAAAGCATTCGTACCCGAAAATCGCAATTGAAGAAAAAAATGACGGAAAAAGGGATGGATATATCGATTTTTTCGGCTTGATTTTGTGCTTTTTTCGTAATATATAGCTGGTTTGTCGATTTGGAGGTGTTAAAGTTGTCCATGTTAATTTTCTTGTATTTAGTGATTTAGATCTGTTTTACCCGTTAAAATAAGGAGAGGGGGTTGTTTTTTATGTCTTTCCTTCATTACTTTGTGTCTGTAATTGATAACGTTTGGAAAGCGTTTTGATTCTCAGAAATAACAACGTAATATTAAAAAATTGAATGATGAAAAGAAATGTATTTTTAATGGGATTACTAATGTGTGTTGCGTTTCTCTTCTCTGCTTTTTCAGTAGAAAAAAGCGAAGAGATAAAGTTTGATTATCAGGATAAAATAGCCTTAAGTAGGGAAGGTGGTACAACCCGTTCGGGATCGCCTATTACCGTAGAAGCCGAGAATACCCGGGAAGAATTAACCCTACACATTCAAAATTACACCGGTGCGGCCACCGTTGAGATCAGCGGCGGGAGGACATTCCGCCGGGTCAATTTTGATGTACAAGGAGAGGCTGTTGAAGTCATCAATATCGCGACGTTGCGTGCCGGCACGTATACTTTACGGGTTATTTTGGATTCGGAAACGTATGTGGGAATTTTAACGCAAAGGCAATATGGACGTTAACGCGAATAGATCAACCGTAAACCCGCAAAATTCTCAAAAGAAAATCGAGAAGTATGTATTGTCGGATGTATCCGCTTGCACTTTTACTTTTTCGAATGGCGGGGAGAGTTGTGTGACGTCTTCGCCCGATCAGGAGATTATCTTGATGAAGTTGATTCCTCATACAACCAAAACGAAAGTTTTTCATGAGTATGTGCTACGCAATTATTCTGCCTGTAGAAACGCCAGTGAATTAGGTATCCGGTGTGGATACAATTCTCAAAAGACATTTACCCGTCATTTCAAAAAGTTCTTCGGAGAAACTCCTTATCAATGGATGCTGGACAAGAAGATGGATGAAATTCGTTCATTAGTCTTAAACTCCGATATAACGCTGAAAGAAATTGCGGAATTATACGGATTTAAAAACCTGACGCACCTTGTTAACGCCTATACGTCGCGGTTTGGCATGCCGCCTATCAAAAGTCGCATGCTTACGAATAAATCCCACAAAGCGGTATAATATAGATTATAGATAAACACAATTTTCATGGCTCTCTCATAGGCGAAAAAGCGCTCCGTTATTTTGGAGCGCTTTTTTTCTGGTCTATGTTGTGCTTTATCTGGCTCAGTCCCTCCGATCACTCCTGGCCACTTCGATCTTATACTTTTTACCCTTCATTTTCTCCTCCCGGATATTCGCCAGAAGCGTTTTTACCACAGGCGAACGGACCGCGACAAAAGAAATAAAATCTTTCACTTCAATCAGACCCAAATCGGAGGTATCCAGTTTTCCTTTTTGTAAGAAGAAGCCGACGATATCGCTTTTATTTAACTTATTCTTCTTGCCGCCGCTCACATAGATTGTCTGGTATTTGGGTCGATCGGGCAAAGGGTTTCCTGTCGAAACGGACAATACCTCGATGTCATTCGGAATGTAATCCGGCATTTTCTCCTCCTTGAATTGTAGGATATATGCGGTTCCCGAAGCGTCCATGCGTGCCGTACGCCCATTCCGGTGGATAAATTCGCTTTCTTTGCCCGGCAGATGATAATGAATGACATGATTCATTTCCGGGATATCCAATCCTCTGGCGGCCAAGTCTGTCGTAACCAGATAGTTCAAGCTCCCGTTTCTGAATCGAATTAGCGTTCGCTCCCTGTCGTCCTGATCCATACCGCCATGATAATAGGCCGCGTATATCCCTTTCTTGTTCAATAAATCACAAATCCGCTCCGTGACCTGCCGGTGATTGCAGAAGATCAGCGCCGGTTCGGAATGAAGGGAGCAGATCAAATGAAATAACGATTCGATCTTATCCTTTTCGGGGGACAACACCAGTTTCATGGAAAGCGTGTCGCTCTTCTCTTCCTCTGTATAGTCGAGCGTTACAGGCGATTCCATCTGTACAAAATCGGGAATTTCCACATCGGAGGTCGCCGAAAGCAAGATTCTTTTCCGCAGGGCCGGCAGTTGGCTGAGGATGGTATTCATATCCTCCTGAAAACCCAATTGCAGGGATTTGTCAAATTCGTCCAGCACTAAGGTTTTAATCGATTCGGTAGCGAAAGATTTTCTTGCCAGGTGATCCGTCAGCCGTCCGGGTGTTCCGATCAGCAAAGCCGGAGGGGTGCTTAAATTTTTCAGTTCCGTTTCAATGGCGTGTCCTCCGTAACAAACGTTTACTTTGAATGCCGTGCCCATCTTCTTCCACACCTGTTCTATTTGAAGGGCCAACTCCCTGGATGGTACGACGATTAAGCACTGCACCTTAGGGATATGCTCATCCAATAATTGAAGAACCGGTAACAGATATGCCAGGGTTTTTCCCGTGCCGGTAGGAGATAACAATAATATGTTTTGTTCTTTTATAATCACATCCCGGGCCGCGATCTGCATCTCATTCAGATTCGCGATCCCCAGGTTGGACAATACGCTTTTGTTCGGATTTTCTGCTTTCATGGGACAAAGATACGATATTCCGACATCAATATAGGCTTTAAGAGACGTTCATTCAACTTATTTCCGCTCTATCTCCCGCAGGTTCTCCATCTTTTTTTTCGCTAGGAACCCGTAGATGTCTTCGAGATGTTCGGTAACTTTTTGACTGCCGAATTCGTACACTTTCTTTACCAATCCATTCAGGAAATCGCGGTCGTGAGAAACCACGATCAGCGTTCCGTCGAAATCTATCAACGCCTGTTTCAGGATATCTTTGGTTTTCAGGTCGAGGTGATTGGTCGGTTCATCCAGGATGAGCAGGTTTACCGGTTCGAGCAGTAGTTTTATCATGGCCAGGCGCGTGCGTTCGCCACCCGAAAGGACTTTTACTTTCTTGTCGATATCTTCCCGCCCGAACATAAACGCGCCCAGGATATCCCGGATTTTCGTTCGGATATCGCCCACGGCAATATCGTCGATCGTCTGAAAGACGGTCAATTCCCCGTCGAGAAGCGATGCCTGGTTTTGTGCAAAATAGCCGATTTTCACGTTGTGTCCCAATTGCAAGTTCCCGCCGAAATCGGTTTCGCCCATGATACATTTTACGAGCGTGGATTTCCCTTCGCCGTTGCGGCCGATGAAGGCCACTTTTTCTCCCCGTTCGATGGTGAAATTCACTCCTTTGAAAATCAACTTTTCATCATACGATTTGCTTACATTTTCAGCAATAATGGGGTAACTGCCCGAACGCGGCGCAGGAGGAAATCGCAGTTTCAGCGCAGAGGTATCCACTTCGTCGACTTCCACCAACTCCAGTTTTTCCAGCATTTTCACACGCGACTGCACCTGCAACGTTTTCGAATACGTGCCCTTAAACCGTTCGATAAACTCTTTGGTTTCGACTATCATCTTCTGCTGTTCGTCGTACTGTTTTTGCTGCTGTTCGCGGCGTTCTTTCCGCAATTCCAGATAATGCGAATAAGTGGCCTTGTAATCATAAATGCGTCCCATGGTCACTTCGATGGTACGGTTGGTAATGTTGTCGACAAACGCACGGTCGTGCGAAATGACCACCACCGCCTTCGCACTGTTGATAAGAAAATCTTCGAACCATTCTACGGAGTCGATATCGAGGTGGTTAGTCGGTTCGTCAAGTAAAATAAGATCCGGATCCTGCAGAAGTATTTTTGCCAGTTCGATACGCATGCGCCAGCCGCCGCTGAATTCCGACGTCATGCGGTTGAAATCGCTTCGTATAAATCCTAATCCGAACAGCGTTTTTTCCACGGCAGCATCATAGTTGATTTGCTCGATACCATAAAATTTTTCGCTCAACGTGGCCACCTGCTCGATGAGTTGCATATATTCATCCGATTCATAATCGGTACGGACAGTCAGTTCGTTGTTGATACGCTCGATTTCCTCCTCCAACCGGTGGATGTGCGCGAAAGCCTGCGCCGTTTCTTCGAAGACGGTACGTTCATCTTCGGTCATCAGGTGTTGCGGCAGATAAGCAATGGAGAAGTCTTTGGGTTTGGAAACCCGTCCTTTGGTCGGCTCCCTCACACCTGCCAGAATTTTCAACAAGGTCGATTTTCCCGCACCGTTTTTACCCATCAGGGCAATACGGTCTTTGGGATTTATTACGAAAGAGATATCCGAAAATAATGCCGCTCCTCCGAACTCTACGGCCAATCCGTCCACTAATACCATATCTTGTTTTATTTTTTCAGCCAGCAAAGATACATTTTGAAATCGGGTTGCGGAAATGAAAAGAGGGATGTAACGGTTTCTGCATATCCTATTTACTGTATCTTCGTATTTTTTCGGAAAGTTTTTTCCGGATCAACCCAAAAAGTTGTGGATAGATTTTATTTATGCTTAGTCTATAAGAATCCGGGTTGATCCCTGTTTAGGTTAGATGCTTTGTCTTTTTTTCTTGACTTTCGAACAAGACAGAATATATAGAAAAGGCCCCTCATATTCACTGAATATGAGGGGCCTGTCTTACTTTTGGCACCTCTTGTCTTCGGTACCTAGCGGTATGGACGGGACAAATAGGTAGCGTCCAATAGCTTTATAATTAATGAATTATGTAAACAAGAAAATCATCTCCGCCTTTTAGTCCTTTCCAGAAGGAATTACTGATTATCAATTAAATAACAGTATATCTAAAAGTGCGCTTAATTGGTTGGGCAAATATAGGAATAACATTTATAAAAACAAAATTATTCTCCGGTTTCATGTCTGAACAGTTCCCGAGGATGATGTCCTTACAGGGAGGCTGAATAACTACCTTTGCCGATTTTACGACAAATTTCAGAGTTTCGTATCAGCCAGCCTGTTCCGTTTGGTTTGATAAAGCATACGGTATTGTCTTTTTAATTTCTCAGAGAGGAAAGAGCGATCGATCAATTCATCTATTAAAGGATGCTTAGCCGTAAACAGGGATAATTCTTTATCGGCAATCGTTTCCGGCAATCCTATCGACAAGGCGAATTGCCTGAAGGAAAAACCAATGGCTTTTCCTCCTTTAAAAAATTCACTCCTGTCCGTTTTGAATAGACCTTTGTCTAAGGCAAAATCCGTATCGTCCACATGAAGCCTGGTGTTTAACAGGTCATAGGCAGGTGCAAGCCGAAAATCATTTCGGCCCCAGTCGATAACTGAAAAATTTTTCAGATGGGCGTCCCCGTTAGAGAAGAGAAAATTGAATAATACCAAACGGTAGAATTTCAAGAGCTCCACAGGCCAAGCCGGCAAAAATTTCTTTATTAAGTCTGCGACCTCTTCGTAACTATAATCGTATTTAAAATTATCCCCTGCATTATCGGAAGTGAGCCCTGCCAGTGATGCAAAATCCTCTACCCTGTATTTATTTCCATCGGGAGTTATATCAAAGCGTTTTGTTATATACGCTATTTCTCCACCCTGGAAAAAACATAGCCCGTTTGCCGCCGTCTCCATTTTAAATACTTGTTCGGCTATCTGCATGGTAAGGTTCTCATTGGCGGCATATTCCAACGGGTTTCTTATTCCCGATGGTTTGGGCTTTAATATATACCGTCCCTGCTCATTTTCTGGAGTCAGTTTCAATTTCCCGTCTTTGACCACCATTGAATACTTGCTCTGAACGCCTGATATGGAGATACGCTTTTTATTCTCCATAAAAAGTTTTGCATCTTCCTCACTCTTTTCAATCGTTTCGTATGGAAGCATGTGAGAAACCGTTTGTTTGTCAAAAAGCCTTCTTAAAGCTGCGGGACTATATGTATCATATCCTGCCGCCAATACAGACGGACAATTCGTTATCTGTTTCATATTGTAACGGGTTTAACGGTTATGGCTCCGGTCGTATCGCTCTGGGCTGTAGCTAATAGAATCCCGAAATGGTCTTTCTCGTCAATGCGTAGCATTCTTGATTGAGTAAGCCGGTTACTCCCTTCGGAGAGCATATTAAAAAAGAACGGGAACAAATGTCTTGATCGGTACTCCTGTTTGTTTTTGGATAGAGTAAGGCTGATTGAAGGCATCGCCGTGTCTTTGAAGTAGACGTCATCATAGCTGAAAATATACTCTTTTTCAGTTGTCTCGGTTAATTTTCCCGCCAATATTCCATTGTAATATACATTCGCTTTTCTCATAATCTATACATTTACAAATTCATTGACCTGATCTTTATGTCTATTTCCAAACCGAGGGTATCGAGAATTCTCATAACGACCTTTAATGAGGGATTTGCTTCTCCCCGCTCGATTTTTGTCAGCGTATTAATCCCGACTCCGGCTAATGCCGCAAGTTCTCTCTGTGTAATGGAGAGTGCCTTGCGCCGTTCTTTTATGATGTTTCCAAATTCTTCCATAATCCCATTATATTGTGATTTGATGGCAAAAGTAGTATTTTTGTTTTTAATTTACAAGAAAATCCCATTATATTGCGATTTTGCTGAAATAAATCGCAAACCTTATCATTTTTCGACTAGGTTTGCATAAAAAG